>Ga0334882_1000116_pt1 | contig 141220 bp, 122 predicted proteins | sample GraSluR1_MG_5_FD_207226 | JGI IMG/M metagenome (GOLD analysis project Ga0334882, IMG submission 207226) | Sludge microbial communities from methane-producing bioreactor in Wageningen University, Netherlands - Granular Sludge_15_04-R1 | ecosystem: Engineered > Bioreactor > Anaerobic >...
CCTTTTTTTTGTCAGTCAATTTATCGTGCTGATGAAGTAACTCACCATAAACGTGATAATCCAATTTCTTATAAGATTCAATGATTCTCTCTTTAATTGGGTGAAGGTTAGCGTCATTAAGGTATTCTATAGCTTGACTAACTAAATCATGGTACTCGGATATACCTTCACGTACCTTACTATACTGACTTTTTAATATAGAGGTGTCTAGATCTTCTTTATCAAATAGCTTTATTTGCAAACTGTTTTTCGTTTCAATACTAGATTTTGATACTCTTGCTTTTTCAATTAACTCTAATAGGCGTTGAACTTCATTATGGATATTTTTGAAAAAAGAAAATTTCTTAAATAATGTGTTTTCTTTTGGTATTTCCTTATTCCAAATTTCTGATAACTCGATAAAGTCCTGTTGAAAAGAAATATCCCTCAGTACTACTTCAAACTCTTCAACAGTATCACAAAGACTCCCATTTACATGCACCAATTCAGTAAAATATAAACGTTCTTTTATCGATTTTGGCAGAAACGGTTTTTTGATAGCAAAAGAAAGTCCTGATAGTGAATTCCCCTCGTTTAAATAGGTGAAAATTATTTGAGCATCGTTTTTAAGTTGCTTTAAACTTTTGCCTTGAGGGTATGAAACCTCTACATCTTTATCAATCTTTCTCAAATCAGAGGATTCGAACCGTTCAAGTACTGTTTTGGATTGATTTAGGATTTGTTGCCATTCCTGTTTTCTGCCATTCAGAGACGAACTGATAACATCACGAGTAAAGTCAATCTGTAATGTATCTACTTCGTTGTAAATCTTTTGAAGCTCCTTTAGATGTAGAGTTATTTCATCAAAATCTGAACAAGAAATTTCCAGGTCTTCATCTTTTGGAAAGTCATTGGCGAGCTTGTTAGTAAGTCTTGCATATTCAGTTAACTGATTAAGAGAAAGTATTTTGTTGATTTCTGGAATTTCATAATTAAAATCATCTGTTTCAATTTGCTCGTAATTTTCATGAAGCAAGATGAATTCAGTAAGCTTGGAGAGCAATTCATCATCTTCGGTATTGCTAAAATCATCTTTATACCATTCAAACAATTTGGCATCACTTTCAAGAACTTCAGCAATTTCAGTTAATGTTCCATTGTAATTCTGATTTATTGTCTGCTTTCTTGTGGCATTCTCTTTAATCTCAACAATCCTTTTTGAGAACTCAGCAATAAGTTCTCTTGTTTTCTTGATTTCCTTGTCTAAATCTTCAATCTGCAATTGGTACTCTGTAAGATTCGCCCTCGAGAGTTCATCGTTTATAGTATTAACACTTGATTGTAAATCTTGGATAGATGATGAATCGCCACTTAACACGTTAACTGCCAAGTCCTGAAATTCAGGGGGAAGCTTATCTTTCAAAACTTCTAATGCCCTTTTTGTATAAGCTGTAATTAACACATTTTTTCCATTTGCCAGCAAATGACAAATCAAATTGGCGATAGTATGAGATTTCCCGGTCCCTGGAGGGCCTTGCACAAGAACCTTATTGTTCTTTTTTGTTTTTTCTACTATCTCTAATTGTTCATCATTATACTCCTTTGGGAAAAATAATGGCTCAAATTGAGAGCAGACTGAGTTATCTGGTGATTTGGTTTCAGATTCGACATTTGTAGGAATTTCTATGAGGTCATTGATTGTTGGGATTTCAAGGAAATCTTCACTATTCTCAATATTCGCTAAAATTTTTTCATATAAAGCCGTAAAGCACCGTGTATTCCTCTTTCTTAACAATAAAGCAGGAGAAAATGTAATATTTGGTTTTGAAGGAGTTCTACTTGGCTTTTCGATAGAGTGGGTATAACTACCATCGGGTGATACTCTTTCTGCAAATATTTGTAGAGCATCTTCTATTTGGTCAAAAATAGTCTCTATGTTTTTTTCTTTAATGAAATTCTCTACCGCTTTTTCAGCATCAATTATATTTTGTGAATCAAATTGGTCATACAAGTCAAGGATTGAATCGGTTTCGATTTGTGGGGCGGATTCCAAATTTGGTGAGATTGCAATTTGAGAGTTCTTGAGAGAATATACGAAATTTATATCTACTCTTTGAGTTAAAATATGTCTAAAGATTCTCGGACATTCATCATTTTTCTTGAAGTTCAATAGCCCTACACCAATCACCAATTCATACTCCTCTCCAAACTGTTGAGCTTTATTAAATATTCGGAAAAGTTGTTTGTAAATAGTATTTAATTTTTCATACTTCTCATAATCAATGTTGTATGTTTCTATTCTCTCATTATATTCTATAAGGTCATCAATCCATTTTTTGTCTATATAATGTTTTAATTCGTTTTGAATCTTTGGGTAATCTTTAATTGAAACTGTTACTCTGTTGTCTTCAAGTGTTTCTTTTAATCTGGGTTCGTCATCGTAAGTTAATAATGTTGGTGGATCAATCCATTTCTCCAAGGTGTCTGAAAGCTTGGCAAATTCTGGCTTTACTGGTTCTTTTGGCTTTCTTATTTTTAACCAATAATCACTGTTTTCATTGAAGCCAAACCTAATAATGTTTTCAAAAAGCTCATTCTCAGGAATGTCATTTAGCCAAAATTTCTCTGGGTACTGTGATTCTTGAGTGTCAATGTCACGGACTGGATTACTCCTAAGTTTGGAGAATTCTTTAAGGTAACTAAAGATCTGTGTATATTTACTTTTTTTCATCTCACTCAAATCTTCTTTTATTTATTCAACATTCCGATGGCGTAGGCACATTTTTTATCCTTCGTTCCCATACAATATTTATCATTTACAGTTTTTCTGCCTCCCCAAGATCTTTGGATTTGGGACTCTCTTTAAATCGTTTTTTATTAAATATGCCCTTTGATCTGGATTTGCAATAGTATTATGTGGCTTTAAAATAGCCATCTATTATGACCTATCCCCAAGTTCTAGCTTTCATCATAGCCATCTCTACCCTCACAATGTAGTCCATTATCTCTTTTTTCCTTTCCTCATTGTCTTTATAGGTAGTATCCATCATCTTCTTCAATTTCCTAATTTGCTCATTCCCAATATCTTCAAGTTGTCCAATCAACTTCTCATACTTTTCATCATCTAATATTTTGTATACTTCTCCGTTATCCTCAACTGTTTTACACATGTCCTCAAGATTTTTAACTGAATCCTCAACCGGAACGTTTATCCCAGATAAAAAAAGGTCATCTAATTCTTTTACTTTAGATACTATGTCTAATGGACATTCGTATAATGCATGATGTAGACCTGTCTTAGCCTCTAAATACATGTCTACTAATGCCATGAAATCCAATTTCTTCAATTCTTCTAGAAATTCTTGTGAATTCATCTCTTATATTATTTAAAAATGAAAAATCCACTCTGCTTTTCTTGTCACGGTTGTATACCATTTAAAGTTGTGATGTACACTTTAATATTGAATTTATATTAGTTCTTCTATCCTTGGAGATCAAGCAAATTGATTATGCCAAAATCGAAGATTACGGTTGTTAAATAAATCGACGTTTTGTGCGTACATATGAACAATATAACTATTTCTGGAACAGTGATATGTAAAATTAGCACTTATTCAAGAAAATTCAACTCTTTAGTGAGAAAAAAGAATGGGAGCACATCATTTTCTCTTCTCGAATAACATCGCGCATCCATCCAGCAATAGCCCGAGAATCAATATTACCGCCTACATATTTCTTCATTTATAATATTTCTTCAAACAAGGGTCCAGTTCTGACACGCGGGTAAATAAGTATCCATTACGTCAAAACATGACGTAGTGGACAAAAATTGCTTCCAAAAAAGATCTTACTTAAAGCCGAGATGTTAACCGAGGTATGAGCCGAGGCATCAGTCATTCTCTTTACGCTCCAGAATCTACCGGCAACGCTTCGAATAGTTGTCATGAACCATCTAAACAAAAACAGAATGCAGAGTAGCTGGGATTAATGTCAAATATTGGCCAATTCTGATTGTTTATTGACAAGGTCTCTGAATTATAATATTTACCAATACCCAAATAAAAAAATAATTGTATATTTGGATGACAACAGAATGTTGTTTAGATAAAATGTAAAAAAGCACCTGCTGAAAATGTGGGTGCTTTTGTCAAAAAAAGCCCCTAAAAAGGAAAATGTTTCTGCATAGTTTCAGCAGACAAAAATAAAAGCCCTGTAATTCTTTATGAATCAGGGCTTTTCTTGTATCTTGTAGCTTTTGCCTAATTAGATAAAATGATGAACAATAAACGTATTAAGGTTCAAAATTACCTACTATAGTATTATCAGTTAGGACAATATCAATATTCTCTTCCTCAACCAAATAATAAACTTGTTGAACCCACCGATTAAACCCTAAATAGGATAAATATACTTTTACTTTCACTGCATTGTCTTGAGCAGTATAAGTGTAAGAAACATCCTTTTCTGGGTTGTTAATGGTGTTGTTGTAAATCCTCTCACTAATTTCATTGTACTCAAAAAGATATACATCAATCTCAACCTCAACATCAGAATCATAAATAAATGTGTACTCAGTAATAACTTGTTGTGCGTTTGTGGTAAAAGTTCTCTGCTCCCCATAGGCTGTACCATTTGCATTAGTAGCGTAAGCCCTGACATAATAGGTTGTATTGGGAGAAAGGCCGGTGATAGTGCTGGTATAAGCTCCCATGCCTGTAACATCTTCTGCCTTTGTTCTCTGAGCTAAGTCATCTGTTGTCTTAGAATCTGAAGTGGTAGGATTCTGCGTGGTGCTCCAGCAGACTCCGCGGGCTGTAACTGCGGCTCCTCCATCGGCAGTTACATTGCCCCCACAGATCGCTGTGGTGGTGGTGATATCAGTGACATCTCCTGTAGTGACTGAAGGTATAACAGGATCAGGATTTTCCTGAGGGCCACAGGAAAACAATAACAATCCCATTGAAAGCAATAAAACAATCTTTTTCATAATTGTAAGGTTTTAATTAATATCAATAAGCTATACATCCTGCGGTTCGCAAGAAGTCAGTAATAGGGAAAGTCCCGTAAAAATTACAAATAGCTTCTTCATAAAAATTTTATTTGTTGTGGTTAATGTCTTGATAATCGATTTTTTCGGATAAATAAAGGACATAAAGACAATGAGAAAACTCAATTTCCGTACAATGTCTCTCTGCATTTATAAATCTCCTGCCTGGGCAAAATAATTACTCAGAACGTCAAAACATGACGTAGTAAACAAAAATTGCTTCTAAAAAAATATTACTTAAAGCCGAGATGTAAGCCGTCAGAGCTTGTCATCCTCCACTGCGCTTTGCTCCATTCCGGACCACAAACTCTTGACGCACCAGAAAAGAATCCCAAATTCTTATTACGAAGATTCTGTAGGCTCACAGGATGATAAATAATCCAGTACCTTGCGGTTAGCCCGGTCAATGATTGACCAGTCCGGATCAATGTAGGTGTCTGTTGTCTTCAGCGCTTGATCAATATGATTCAGGGACATGGCCACATCATCCTTTGATACATCGCACTTGTTCCTGGCAAAGGTTGCCCAGGTGTGTCTAGCCATGTAGAAAAACAGGCCAGGGGCAATATGTTTGATCCGTTTGTTTAGTATGTTGTTAAATTCCTTAAAAGAAACAAAGTCTTTCAGATCCAGGAGCGTTTTCTTCCCTTTATACGTATCAATGATTGCCTGGGCCTCAGGCTCAATCTTGATTGAGATAAACGCCTGGTCTTCCCTTCGGCCTTTTGTCTTGCCTCGGTTGTATTCTATGCGCCCAAAGGCCGGTGCCGGACAATCAAACAGATCCCGGGTGTTCATGCCAACCAGGTAAAATGATAGCATAAACATATCCCTTGCAAATGCGTCTTTGTAATTCTTGCACTCATAATCCCTGATCCTGGTCAGCTCCTGCAAGGTGAGTGTTCGTTTCTTGCGTTTAGTTGTCGGTTTTGGGACCTTGTAGGCTTCAAAAGGATTGTTCTTAATAATGATAACATCTTCTTCGTAATCGTTGTATTCCAGGCGAAATTCTTTGAATAGTTTTTGTATCGCTCCCAGGTAGAGGGAAACACCCCTTTCCATGCCTTGACTCCGGAGCCATAGTTCAAATTGCGTTAGCACTTTGACGGTTATCTCATTTGCCCGGATCACATCCTTGTTCATAAAGTAACACAAATGATTGACCGCAGTTCTGTATGTTACTGCAGATCCTTCCCTGCCCACAAAAGCTTTCTTTATATAATACCTTGAAAAATCCACGAAATCCGGTTGCCGTTTCTTGTCTCCGGCAAATATAACTTTCATCAGCAGGGATGCAGAATAGTGTTGTGTCTTGATGCCCAGGTCCAGGATCGCCAGCTCCATATCGTTAATGAGTTGTGAAAGCATTAGGTTGATACGCTTGTCCTTGATTAGGTAGCCATGTTTTGATTTTTCAAACTGCCCGGGAGCTACCTTTATTGCCGTTGCCCTAAACGCCTTTGTATAATTGTTAGTAAGACGGAGAAATACTCGGAAGGATCCATCGGCCATTGGCTTATTTTCAAACACCCAAACTGCCACGTTTGCCATAATTTGTTATTCTTAGGTAGATAATAGGTAGATAATAATCGGCATAAAAGTACATAAAAACGTGTACTAACGTGCACGGATGTGTTAAAAAAAATACAGGATTGAGGGTTTATATGCTCCGGTTTTGCATATAAAAGCGCTTGGCCAATCCTCTATAACGCAATGACAACAAGGGAATTATAGGTATAAAAAAAGCAGACAAAAAACTGTCTGCTTTGCTGGGTGAAAGAGGGGATTCGAACCCCCGACCTCTAGAGCCACAATCTAGCGCTCTAACCAACTGAGCTACGATCACCATAAGGGACTGCAAAAGTAAAACAAAAATCGGAATTCACAATCAAAAGGCAACGTCTTTCCAATCTTCAATCATAAATCTGAAACGGTACCTGTAAGAAATCCCCCCTATGGTCATAGGCAATTCTACAGACACATTTTGGCCAACATTCCCTTTCCTGTTAAAAAAAAGATAATTGATACGCCAAAGTGTAAAGTTGTCCGGATCGTAATAAATATTGGAAGAAGGAAGCAAAAAATCTTCCAATGACCCCAAAGGGGGTACAACCGTAATTTGTTGCGCAGAGTCTTTTACTGAAAAATCAATACCGTCGTGAATAACGCGCAATGTATCCCGGTCCTGGTTGATGTAGGAAGCTTGCTCCCAGTCTACAGTCAGTGTGTCTGCCGAAAGGTTCTCAAGTAAAAAACCAAACCGGGTATTGGTCATTTTCCAAGTGATCCGTACAGATGGATCTTCATATATGTATTGTGTGGTTCCGTCGGGTTGTCCGGCAGTGGAAAACATCATGTCCCTGGTAGGTGCCAACGGACTGGTTTCCACATCTTGCAAACTAATGGTGTAAACACCAATGCGGGGCCCTCCGCAACCCGTCATTAACAACAGGCAGCAAACCCCGAAAGCTATGTACCACCGTTTATTCATTCCCTTCATATTATAATGCAAATATAGTTAAAACAACATATTCAGCGGATACGCATGTTTTTATATATATTTGGGGGAAATTTTGAAAGATTTGAAAACTGCCGTTATTATTGGAGCCGGAACAGGAGGTCTTGCCACGGCCATATTCCTGGCTCAGAAAGGATTCCAGGTCAACGTTTATGAGCAGACCGATGCACCCGGGGGCCGGTGCAGCCGTATCATCCGGGACGGGCACCGGTTTGATCTGGGAGCAACTATTTTCCTGATGCCCCGGATTTACCGGGATGTATTCAAAACCCTGGGAATCCCTTTTGATGAGGCTGTCTCTAACCAACCCATTTCCGATATTTACCGCCTTTATTTCACAGACGGGACTGCATTTCGTTTTACCACAGACAAAGCCGTTATGGAAAAACAACTGGAGGCCCTGGAACCGGGAAGTTACATGCGGTTCCTGGATTACGTTGAAAAAGGATACGGCTTTTACAACATTGCGCTCAAAGAATTGTTAGGCCGCAATTATACTTCGCTGTTTCAATTTGTAACGGTAAAAAACATCTTTGTTCTTTTCCGGATCAAGACACTCATCAGTCATATGAGGTATGTCAAACGTTTCTTCAATCACCCTCACCTGCAAACTGCCTTTACATTCCAGAACATTTATGTGGGACAAAATCCCTTCACGGCCCCGGCTTTATTCTCTATGCTTCCGGCGGCTGAGATAACCCAGGGGTCCCTGGTTGCCCGGGGAGGTATGTTCAGCGTGGTGGAAGCCCTCCAAAAAAAGGCCCAAGATCTGGGTGTGCAGTTACATTACAACAGTCCCGTCACACGCATCATCACTGAGGGTCATAAAACCACGGGGGTTGAATTGAACAACGGCACCGCTGTTCCTTCGGATATCGTAGTGGCCAATGCCGACCTGCCTTACGTTTACAAAGAACTTCTCCGGGAAAAAGGGCATTCTGCACTTCTGGACAAGCTCAGGTATTCCTGCTCGGCAATTTCTTTCCATTGGGCTTTGGACAAACCGTATTCTCAACTGGGACTGCATAACGTGTTTATGTCAGAACAATACAAACACAATCTGGACAAGATCTTCAGGGACAAGACCGTATCCGGAGATCCAAGTTTTTACGTATATTGCCCACGTGAAACCGACCCGGGATCAGCTCCCGAAGGACAGGACACCATATCCGTTGTGGTCCCTGTGGGGCATTTGCATAAAAAGAATAAAACCCAGTGGGACGCCTTGGCCAAATCCGTCCGGCAAGGTGTTCTGGAACGATTGGAAAAACAAGGCTTAACGGATCTGGAATCACATATTAAATTTGAGATCTGCCTGATGCCCGAAACCTGGGAACAGAAATATCATATTACAAAGGGATCCGTTTTTGGAAGCATAAATCATTTTATCCTGCAAATGGGCTATTTTCGTCCCCACAACCGTCACCGCCGTTACCACAATTTATATTTTACCGGGGGGAGTACACATCCGGGCAATGGCGTACCTTTGGTTTTGATGTCGGCACAACTGACATCGGAAAGAATTTTTGAAGACATGCACGATGAATCATCAAGAAGCTGATCTATACCTGGAAATTTTTAATTCCATTGATTTTAAAATCATCAAGGACCATCCCAACATCCTGATCGCTGCGGCTTTCTGGGATGAGGAGCGGTACGCAGCTGCCCGTACGGCGTATAAGTTCATGCGTTCTGTTGATGATCTGATTGACAATTACAAAGCGGAAAACAACTGTATAGGGGAAAAAGAACAAGAGGGTTTTGAAGTTTATGTGAGAGCCTGGCTGGAGCGGATCAAAAAAAAGGGAGACAAAACGGATAAAGATGAAGCGTTGACAGCAACCTGGAAAAAGTTCCTGATCCCCGATTGGCCGGTGGAATCATTTGCCCGGTCCATGATCTACGATATTCACCACAACGGATTCCCGACTTTTGGGGATTTTCTTGAATACGCCGAGGGAGCATGCGTGGCCCCGGCAGGCATTTTTGTACATCTATGCGGTCTGCGGGAAGAATCCGGCCATTACCTGCCGCCTGTTTTTGATGCACGCCGGGCAGCCCGTCCCTGTGCCGTGTTCAGTTACCTGGTTCACATTATCAGAGATTTTCAAAAAGACCGCCTGAATCACTTGAACTATTTTCCGTACGATTTACTGGAAAAATACAGCCTTGGCCCGGATCTCCTGGATGATATGGCACACGGCGGACCGGTTGCCCCGGGATTCCGTTCCCTGGTCAGATATTATATGAAGCAGGCAGATAAATACCGGGAAGAGACCCTTGACATGATCCGTGAGATATCCCCTTTGCTCAGTGAAAGGTATCGTTTAAGCCTGCACATTATTTTTGACCTGTACCTGATGGTATACAACCGGATAAATCCGGACAAAGGATTATTCACTACAGAGGAATTGAATCCGACTGCAGATCAGATAAGGGAACAGGTTCTCAAGACCATTCAGTCTTTTGACTACAAGCCCAGAAAAACAAAAGGCTGAGCCTTTTCAAAATTAGCGGAAGCTTCCCCGTGATACATCTGCCCATCGGTTAACGACATTTTTTTTACGTCATTTCCTTCAGACAACTCAAAGCAATTCAGATCTACCCAAAAAGTTGCGGGAGAGAGTGCCGTTTCAAAATAATACAGCAAATTTTTCTGATCGGCAACTGAACGCCACCTGGTTGAAGAAATATTGGGCTGGTTTTTGGTGGAAATCCCAAAGGGCACGGAACAATTTCTGATCACACTGAAAGTGGCCGCCGTAGCCAATAGGGCATCTTCCGTCTGCGGAATGGCCCGTATGTAATAGGAAGCCCTGACAAACCGGTCGGCTGCCCGGTTCGTTCCCGGAAGCATTACCGTACCGCCAATTCCCTGCCAATAAGCATTGATGGCCAGTTGTTCTTCATATACGGGAGAATTGGTCATCACAATGTACGAACGGTCGTGATGGATTACCAGTTTTCCCTCTATGTATTCAAAAATAGCATTATCACCATCGGCATCCGAGACAGACATGTGAACCGTGGAATTCCTGCCGAGTCCGGGCATGGGCCCGGTGACCACAACAAATTCCTCCTTCTGTAATGCCTCCACTGCCTCTGCCACGGTGGCAAAATTGTCCAGCACGTATTGCGCCCAGGCTGCCACAGTCAAACCTCTCTGCGAACCATCGAACGGAGGGTACTCAGACTCGGCAAGCCATAAAAGATTGGCTACCAAACCCTTTTCGTTCATGCCATCGGCAGTGGACATATCGAAGGAACTTGCCACAACGCTCCCGTAACGGGATGTCCAGGTAACAGAATTGGGGCCTACGCGGCCTTCTCTTTCCATTCCCCTGGGGAAAACCCACAGATCGGCGGGGATTTCACTGGCCCAGTCCATGGACCTGGCGGTTATGATAAGTCCTCCGGGACCCTGGTAGACTACGCGGGTACATGCATTTGATATTCCTGTGGGAAGGAGTTGCAGTAATAAGAATAATGTCAACATTTTTTTCATAAGGGCAAGTTATGAATTTTTATATATTTGTTGAAATAAACATTAATTGACTATTATGAAAAGAATCGTAATTTTTTGCTTTCTGAGCATCTATTCCCTGGCCGCTTTGGCGCAGAATGCCGACAAAATATCAGGCATATGGTGGAATGAGGAGAAAACGACCAAGATCGAAGTCAAATTGGTAGATGGAAAATTCAACGGGACTATTATTTATATGATTCCCGAAAAGTATGAGAACGGGGAAGAACCAAAAGACGACAACAATCCCGACACCGCATTGCAAAGCCGTTCGCTTATAGGGTTGACCATTCTGGAAGGATTTGTTTACAATGCCAAAAAAGACGAATGGAAAGACGGGACCATATACGATCCGGCTTCTGGAAAGACATACGATTGTTTTGCCCGGCTGGAGAATGACGATCTGCTGAAATTAAGGGGTTTTGTGGCAGGAATGAGGATGTTGGGGAAGACCTCGGAGTGGTACAGGGTGGAGTAGTTTAGGTTTAAAGGGATTGCCTCACAACTGCGTTGCTCGGCCTTCCCTCTTGGGCCGAATACAGCCCAAGAAAAAAAGGCTGCGGGGAGCGCGTTCGCTCCCCTTTGCTTTTTGCATCCTTCCCCCTTACAAGCAAGCTTGACGGTGTCCGGATGCAAAAAGGCTGCAAACGTGTTTGCAGCCTTCTTTTCTTGTAGCGTGACCCAGGAGGGATTCAAACCCCCGACCTTCAGAACCGGAATCTGACGTTCTATTCAGCTGAACTACTGGGCCGAAATAAAATGGGAATGCAAAGATACACAGATTCCCGAACATTGAAAAAAAATGTATCTTTGGCATCATGAATGCATATGTTTTTCCGGGCCAGGGAGCCCAGTTTACAGGAATGGGAAAGGATCTTTACGATACCGACCCAAAAGCGAAAAAACTTTTTGAACAGGCAGACGAGATACTCGGGTTTCCGTTGTCAAAGATCATGTTTGAAGGATCGGCTGAAGAGCTGAAACAGACGAAAGTCACACAACCCGCCATATTTTTACATTCGGTAGCCGCTGCCTTATGTGCTTCTGATTTCAAACCGGACATGGCTGCAGGACATTCGCTGGGCGAATTTTCTGCCTTAACGTCTGCGGGAGCGTTGTCTTTCGAGGACGGGCTCAGGTTGGTGAGTGCCCGGGCACAAGCCATGCAGGCCGCATGCGAGGAAGAACCATCAACCATGGCTGCCGTATTGAATCTGGACGATGATAAAGTGGAAGAGATCTGTGCTTCAGTCTCGGCTTCAACAGGTATTGTGATTCCGGCCAATTACAATTGTCCGGGGCAGATCGTGATATCCGGGAAGGTGGAAGCTGTGGAAGAAGCCTGCCGCCTGATGAAAGAAGCGGGGGCAAAAAGAGCCGTAATCTTACCTGTGGGGGGAGCTTTTCACTCTCCTTTTATGGAAAGCGCACGAAAATCGCTCGAGGAGGCCATTGAAAGAGCGCATATGGTACGGCCGGGCTGCCCTGTCTATCAAAACGTGGATGCCCTTCCACATACAGATCCGGGTGAGATAAAAATCAACCTGAAAAAACAACTTACTTCTCCTGTTAAGTGGACTCAAACCGTGCGAAATATGGCCGCTGACGGAGCTAAGAATTTCACTGAATTCGGACCCGGTACGGTACTGACCAATATGATAAAAAAGATTGTCCCTGAACTATTTATTTAGTATCTTTGTAATTCTTTTCGTTTGGTAATCCGTTATGAGTGATGCACAGTTGATTGTCACACACTTTTGCATCCCGGAACATGTCACGCGTGTGGCGGTTCTGGGAGAAGGATTTATAAACGACACATACCTGGTAGAAACGACGGGAGTCCAAAAGTACATTTTGCAAAGGAAGAACCGTTCGGTTTTCCCCGATATTCCGGGTATGATGACCAATATTGACAAAGTAACGCATCACATCCGTTCCAAAGGGGCCGTTACCCTTACACTGGTTCCCGGAAAAAATGAAGATCTCTATTACAAAGATCCGGAAGGGGAATACTGGACTTGTTGCACCTATATACCTGATACGCACACCTACGAACAAGCCCCTACCAAAGACCTGGTAAGAGCCGGGGGTGAAGGCATCGGGATGTTTCACAGCCAGATGGCGGATTTTCGGGGCACCCTTACTACCACATTGCCCGGATTCCACAACATCAGGTACCGCTTCAGCCAGTTCTCAGACTCGGCAAAGGCAAACCGGGCAGGAAGGTTGACTGGCGTTGCTTCGCTGGTTGAGGAAATTTACAACAGACAGGAAAAGATGGAGTCGTTTTTCCAACTGATCACTGAAGGGACTATCCCGCAAAGAGTCAGTCACAATGACACCAAACTTTCCAATTTCCTGTTTGACAAGCAAAATAAGGTGGTCTGTGCCATAGACCTGGACACAGTGATGCAAACTACGGTTCTTTATGATTTTGGGGATGCGATAAGGTCTTACGCCAATCCTTTTGCCGAGGATCATCCTGATCTTTCGGAAATTGTTATGGACATGGAGCGTTTTACCGCTTTTTCGGAAGGATATGCAGACAGGGCGGCCTGGTTTTTGAATGATACAGAGAAAACCTATTTGGCTTTTTCTGCTTTGTATATTACTTATGAACAATTCCTCCGGTTTTTAATGGATTATATTGACGGTGACACTTATTACAGGATACGCTACCCTACCCACAATCTGGTCAGGGCACAATCACAGCTGGCCCTGCTCAGAAGTATGGAAGCAATGTATCCGCAAATGCAGGATAATTTGAAAACAATCTTTAAAACTTTATAATATTCATTTAATTCCATATGATTATGGCAAAAGAAAAAAAATTCATCACATGTGATGGAAATTATGCAGCAGCGCACGCAGGTTATATTTTCAGTGACGTTGCTGCCATCTATCCCATCACACCGTCTTCCACCATGGCCGAATACGCAGATGAGTGGGCTTCACACGGGAAAAAGAACCTTTTTGGTGAACCATTGAAAATAGTTGAAATGCAGAGTGAAGGAGGTGCCTCGGGTGCCGTTCACGGAGCATTGCAGGCTGGCGCATTGGCTACAACTTTTACGGCTTCACAGGGTTTGTTGCTGATGATACCTAATATGTACAAAATTTCCGGGGAATTACTACCCACCGTATTCCACGTATCTGCACGTTCTTTGGCAGCCCAGGCATTATCCATCTTCGGAGATCACTCAGACGTGATGGCATGCCGTCAGACCGGTTTTGCACTGCTGGCTTCGGGCGGTGTCCAGGAAGCCATGGACATGGGTGCGGTTGCTCACCTGTCCACTATAAAATCCAGGGTTCCTTTCCTGCACTTCTTTGACGGGTTCCGGACTTCACACGAGATCCAGAAAATTGAAATGCTGGATCCCGAGGCCCTGAAAAAAATGATCAGCACCAAATCACTGGCTGCTTTCCGTGAAAGGGCATTGAATCCAAATGATCCCGTAACACGCGGTACTGCGCAAAATCCGGACGTATATTTCCAGGCACGTGAATCGGCCAATCCTTTTTACGATGCCGTTCCGGATATCGTAGCTCGTTATATGGGTGAGATCTCTGAACTTACGGGCCGTTCTTACCTGCCCTTCAACTATTACGGAGATGAAAAGGCCGAACGGATCATCATTGCCATGGGTTCGGTTTGCGACACCATAAAAGAAACAGTGGAACACCTGAATGCAAAAGGCGAAAAAGTGGGTATGATAGCCGTTCATTTGTACCGTCCCTTCTCTGCCAAGTATTTCTTACGCGTTATGCCCAAAACAGTAAAGAAAATTGCTGTATTGGACCGTACCAAAGAACCCGGATCCCTGGGTGAACCTTTGTACATGGATGTTAAGACTATCTATGCAGATGATCCCAAGGCTCCCGTTATCGTCGGCGGCCGTTACGGGTTGTCATCCAAAGATACCACCCCTGCCCAGATCATGTCGGTGTTTGAAAACCTGGATCGGAAAGAGGTCAAAAACAATTTCACCATTGGTATTATTGACGATATCACCTTCAGGTCCCTGCCTCAGAAAGAAGAAATATCCATAGCCAAACCCGGCACATACGAAAGTAAATTCTTTGGTCTGGGATCCGACGGGACTGTGGGAGCCAATAAAAACACCATTAAGATCATTGGTGAAACCACACCAAAATATTGCCAGGGTTATTTCCAGTACGATTCTAAAAAATCCGGTGGGTTTACCTGTTCGCACCTTCGCTTTGGGGACTCTCCCATTTATTCTCCCTACCTGGTTACCACCCCGGACTTCGTAGCCTGCCACGTTCCCAATTACCTGCGCAAATACGATGTATTGAAAGGCATCAAAAAAGGAGGCACCTTCCTGCTCAACAGCCTGTGGGATGCAGAAGAAACCAAAAAGCACCTCCCTGATTTCGTTAAAAGGACGCTTGCCGAGAAGAACATCAACTTCTATATTATCAACGCCACCAAAATCGCAGACGAAATTGGACTGGGAGGCCACACCAACACCATTCTTCAATCGGCATTTTTCAAGATCGCCAATGTAATTCCTTATGAACAAGCCATAAAGGAAATGAAAGACGCTATTGTAAAATCCTACGGTAAGAAAGGGGAAAATATCGTCAAAATGAACTTTGCCGCCGTTGATCGCGGAGGAGAGATTGAAAAAGTGGAAATCGATCCCAAGTGGAAGAGCTGTTCCGGTAAATTTGAAGCCGACACCCACAACCGCCTCGCTCCCGAATGGGTAAAACACGTGGCTGATGTTGTGAATGCACAAAACGGTGACGATCTTCCGGTCAGTGTATTCAAAGGATACGAAGACGGAACCATGCCCGCAGGTACTGCTGCTTATGAGAAACGCGGTATTGCAGTATTCATTCCTGAATGGAATGCGGAAAACTGTATTCAGTGTAATCAATGTGCCTATGTATGTCCCCACGCTGCCATCCGTCCTTTTGTTATGACTGATGAAGAAGCAGCAAAAGCCCCTGAATCCGTGAAACGGACCGCAGGGAACGGACCACTAAAAGGTTACCAGTTCACCATCCAGGTGAGTCCTTTGGATTGTGCAGGTTGCGGCAACTGTGCCGATATATGTCCTGCCAAGACCAAAGCCCTTACCATGAAATTTGCCGAAACCCAAATGGCTGAGCAATCGAACTTCGATTACCTGCATGCCAACATTGGGTACAAGGATACGATCGTTCCAAAAGCACAGAACGTGAAGAATCTTGGTTTCACACAACCCCTGTTTGAGTTCTCCGGAGCTTGCGCCGGTTGTGGGGAAACCCCTTATGTAAAGGCAGTCACCCAGCTCTTTGGAGACCACATGATGATAGCCAACGCTACAGGTTGTTCCTCCATTTACGGGGCTTCGTTCCCTTCGTCACCTTATTGCAAGGACAAGAACGGACGTGGACCCGCATGGGCCAACTCGCTCTTTGAAGACAATGCCGAGTATGGTTTCGGGATGCGTTTCGGAGCCGAACAGATAAGGGAAAAACTGGCCAATTTGATGATCGCTGCACAAAAGAAAGACAACATCAGCGATGAGCTCAAGACGCTTTTCCAAGAGTATCTTCCTGTCCGCCAGAATTTTGAACAAGCTGTGGTATTGGCAGACAAGATGATTCCGCTGCTGAAAAACGCAAAACAACAACCGCTGCGTGAAATTTACGAACTGCGCGGATTCCTTACCCCCAGATCCCAATGGATCATCGGCGGAGACGGCTGGGCTTATGATATTGGTTACGGAGGCCTTGATCACGTGCTTGCAAGCGGTGAAAACGTCAATGTACTGGTACTGGATACTGAAGTCTACTCCAACACAGGAGGTCAATCTTCCAAATCCACCCCTACAGGGGCCGTTGCCAAATTTGCTGCTTCCGGGAAAAAGATCCGTAAAAAAGACCTTGGAATGATGGCTATAAGTTACGGTTATGTATATGTAGCACAAGTAGCTATGGGGGCAAACCATGTGCAATTGCTCAAAGCCCTGAAAGAAGCCGAGGCCTACGACGGACCTTCACTCATAATCGCTTACTCTCCCTGTATCAATCACGGGCTGAGCCGCGGTATGGGACAATCCCAGCTGGAAGAAAAACTGGCAGTGGAAAGCGGGTACTGGCAACTTTACCGTTACAATCCCACATTGGCTGACGAAGGAAAGAATCCCTTTACCCTGGACAGCAAAGAACCTGATTGGGATAAATTCCAGGAATTCATCAGGGGAGAAGTACGTTACAGCTCCTTGCTCAAAACATTCCCGGATCAGGCAAAAGAATTGTTTGCCCTTACCGAACAACATGCCAAAACACGCTACCAGAACTACAAGCGTCTGGCAGAATAAGGTTTCTACCGTGCATATCAAAAAACGGCTAAAAGCAATTTTAGCCGTTTTTTTTACACCAGGACGCCACTTCGTTTTTGGTACGACTAATGGTTGCTGTGTGGAAGGTGGTAAGTAACAGTTAACCAGTGAAACGGGAATGCGGCTTACTCCTCGGCAATCGTTTCCGGCAGGTTCTTATAGGCCTTGACACCCAGTTCCCTGAGTTTGTTGGCCTGACCTATCAGATTTCCATGTCCCTCTTTCAATTGTTTCATAGCCGCATCGTAAGTTTCCTGGGACTTTTTGATGGATCCTCCTAAAGTGCCAAGTGTTTCCACAAACACTTCAAATTTTTTAAGCAACAATTCCCCGCGTTGTGCAATCAGCATGGCATTCTTGTTCTGCATTTCCCTGCTCCACAGATCGGACATCAGTTTCAGGCAGGCGATCAGGTTTGTGGGACTGATCAATACAATACGTTTGCGGTAAGCATAGCTCCACATGCCCGGGTCTTGTTGAATGGCTATTAAATAAGCAGGTTCAACAGGAATAAACATCATCACGAAATCCAGAGAACCCTGATAATTGTCGTATTGTTTGGCAGCCAGTTCGTCAATATGCTTTTTCATGGATAACAGGTGTTCCGTCAATGCGGATTTCTGTTCATCCGCAGATGCACCCGAGGCATAACGTTCATAAGCCACCAGAGACACTTTGGAATCCACAATGATCATCCGTTCACCGGGCAGGTGAATGACCACATCGGGATAGAGGATGCTTCCCTGCTCAGTCCTGAATGATTCCTGCATCACGTAATGCGTATCCTTTTCCAGGCCGGATTGTTCCAGGATTCTTTCCAAAATCATTTCCCCCCAGTTCCCCTGCGTTTTGGGATTCCCTTTAAGTGCCTCGGCAAGGTTGTTTGCCTGTGCACTCACTACATTGGTTTGTTCTATCAGACCCCTGATCCTTTCTTCCAGTGTGGAACGTTGTCGAGTGTCTTCCAAATGCGTATCCTCAACTTTTTTCTTAAACTCCAGAATCTGTTCACCCAGGGGTTTGAGCAATTGCTGCATACTTTGTTGACTCTTTTGCTCAAATTTTTGCGTATTGACCTCCAGGATCCGGTTGGCCAGATTCTCAAATTGCAGCGTGAGTTTTTCCTGCATTTTTTCCAGCTCTTGATCCTTTAATTCAAGGGCCGTCCGGGCCGAGGCAATCCCGGCACCCAGGTCCCTTATCTCCCTTTCCTTTTCCCCGATTTGTTGCTCCCTGGCTTTGACCTCCAGATCTTTTGCATGTAATCGCCTGTTGATCACCATCCAAACGACCAACCCTCCTGCGATGATCCCGACCGCAAGGCCTGCTATTATTGAAACTGTATCCATAAGAACAAAAATAGCAAAAAAGCGGGTACGTCGTACACTATTTGCGCCAGAGCCGGGTCATGTCTTCCAGCGTCTTTCCTTTCGTTTCCGGAACCATCTTGAAAACGAAAATGGCAGACAACAGGGAGAAAGCGGCATATATCAGGTACGCACCGCCCGTACTCCATTCAGAGAGAGACGGGAATGTAGACGATACTATAAAATTGGATATCCATTGTGCGGCAACGGCAATGGCAACGGCCTGACCACGGATTGTATTGGGAAAGATCTCCGAGATCAGCACCCAGGTTATGGGGCCCCAGCTCATCATGAATGAAGCGGTGTATATGATGATAAACACCAATGCAGCTACACCAATAACATCCATAAAGGAGAGAACGCTCAATGCGGCCATCCCGATCATCATTCCAAATGACCCTATGATCAATAGGGGTTTGCGACCAAACTTATCCACGGTAAGTATAGCCACCATGGTAAAGATGATATTGACCACACCCATTACCACAGTCTGTCTCATGGAAACGTCACCGGAGGCACCCAGGTTTTCAAAGATTCGCGGGGCGTAATACAGGACTACATTAATCCCCACCGCCTGTTGGAAAAAGGACAACAATATCCCGATAATTACTACGGTCACTCCGTAAGAGAACAATTTTTCGCGTTTTTCAACGACGGTTTCCTTGATCTCTTCCAGGATCTTCCGGGCAGGGGCCACTCCATTAATCCGGCTTAAAACATTCAAGGCCTTTGTTTCATTACCCGACATCACCAGGTAACGCGGTGTTTTGGGAACGAACAGCAACAGGAGTCCAAACGTGGCTGCCGGAAAGGCTTCACTTAAAAACATCCTTCGCCATCCGATCTCCATCATCGCCTGTTCAATATTTCCCGGCAAATGGATACGGATCACATAATTGACAAAGTAGACCACCAGCATACCGAAAATGATCGCGAACTGGTTCACCGAGACCAGGCGGCCCCTGACGTTGGCAGGAGACACCTCGGCAATATACATGGGACAAATGGCCGAGGCAAGGCCTACGCCAATACCACCCAAAACACGGTAGGCATTGAAAGTCAAAAGCAGCGAAAAGGACGGTTTCCCGAATTCGAAGAACAACATCTCCGGCCGCCAGGAACCTACGGCTGAACAGAAAAACAATAAAGATGCAAAAATAAGGGAATTGCGCCTTCCCCAACGCGGAGCCAGCAATCCTGAAATGGCACCTCCAATGACACAGCCAATCAGGGCACTCGATGCCGTGATCCCGTGCCAACCTTTGCTGTAAATGAAATCCGTGGATTGCGAAAAGAAAGCTTCCAGGGCTTTCTCGGCACCGGAAATGACTGCCGTATCGTATCCGAACAGAAGTCCGCCCAAAACGGCTACAAAGGTTAGCCCTCCAAGGTACAGTTTACTGCCTTTATCCATATTTTTCATAGTGGCAGTCATCCTAAATGTACATGCTTACGATGGTTTCGTACAGCTCCTGCTGTCCGCTGATCTGGCGGGGTTCTCCCACGTTCCTGCCGTATTCGTACAGGGCCTGTAAATCCAGTTTGCCTTCTTCAAATTCTTTGCCTTTCCCGGAGTCGAAAGATGCATAACGCTCTTTACGCATTTTCAGGTATGGGGAATCTTCCAGTATGGCGGCAGCTGTTTCCAGTCCCCTGGCAAAAGTATCCATTCCGGAAACATGAGCAATAACCAGGTCCTGCAGGTCTGTGGAATTCCTCCTGATGTGTGCGTCAAAATTCACGCCTCCGTCATGAAGACCCCCGGACTGGAGGACTACCATCATGGCCTGTGTCACTTCCCAGATATCTATAGGGAACTGATCGGTATCCCATCCGTTCTGGTAATCTCCGCGGTTGGCATCAATCGAACCCAGGATGCCGGCATCGGCTGCACATTGCAATTCGTGTTCAAAAGTGTGTCCGGCCAGTGTGGCATGGTTCACTTCAATATTGATCTTGAAATCTTTGTCCAGGTCGTATTTTTTCAAAAATCCAAGGATGGTTTCAACATCCACATCGTATTGATGTTTTGTGGGTTCCATGGGCTTAGGCTCAATCAGGAAAGTACCTTTAAAGCCTTTGGCACGTCCGTAATCGCGGGCTTTTTGAAGCATCAGGCCCAAGTGGTGTTTTTCCCGTTTCATGTCTGTGTTCAGCAAAGACATGTACCCTTCACGGCCTCCCCAGAAGACGTAATTGGTGCCGCCCAATTCAATGGTGGCATCTATTGCTGTCTTAATTTGCACAGCTGCCCTGGAAACCACGTCAAAATCCGGATTGGTTGCCGCTCCGTTCATGTACCTTTTGTTTCCGAACACATTAGCAGTCCCCCACAACAGTTTGATCCCGGTTTCCTGCTGTTTTTTCCTGGCATAAGCGACGATCTCTTTCATGCGGGCTTCGTATTCCTCTACAGTGGATCCTTCAGCTACCAGGTCCACGTCGTGGAAGCAATAGTATTCAATGCCCAGCTTTTGCATGAATTCAAAACCGGCATCCATTTTTTCTTTTGCAGCAGTAAGAGGATCTGCAGCTTGCCACCATTCGCGGCTCAGGGTCCCCGGACCAAATTGATCCTGTTGGTCTGCACACAGTGTGTGCCAGTAAGCCATGGCAAATTTCAGCCATTCTTTCATTTTTTTACCATAGACCACTTTTTCAGGGTCATAATAGCGAAAGGCCAACGGATTGCGGCTGTCCTTTCCTTCGAATTTGATTTTTCCAATACCCGGAAAATACTCTTTTGTTGACATATGAATATTATTTAAACGTTAGTTAATGATAAATCCAATTCTTGTTTCCATACTTTATAAGCTTGCTCCAGGGGCGCTTCCCAGGATGATTCCGGTGTTTGTGTCAGGACCTTATCCAGGCCCAGGAAACATGCCTCCCTGCTTATGTACAATCCGGCTCCCCAGGCAGCTCCACGGGCTGCACCCAGTGCCCCGTCTGTATTGTACAGTTCAATGGTGGCTCCTGTCAAACTGGCGAGTGTTTTAATGAACACGGGACTCAGGAACATATTGGCCTGGCCGGCGCGGATTATTCCCGGTTTCATGCCCATTTCTTTCATTATTTCTATGCCGTACCTGAACGAAAAGGCAATACCTTCCTGTGCCGCCCTCACAAAATGGCCCCTGTGGTGCCGGTTCAGATCCAGACCCGACATACGGACTCCCGTATAACGGTTTTCCAGCATTCTTTCGGCTCCATTCCCAAAAGGCAGGATCAACAAACCATCACTTCCTGCGGGTACGGCGGAAGCTTCACGGTTCATCTGATCGTAAGACATACCGGATAAAAGGTTACGCCGGATCCAGGCATTCAATATACCGGTGCCGTTAATGCACAGCAAGATCCCGTAATGCGGGTTGTCCCTGTGATGATTCACATGCAGGAACTGGTTCACCCGTGAAAGAGGGTCGGGAGTTGATTGAGCGGTAATCCCGTATACCACCCCGGACGTTCCGGCTGTGGCAGCCACTTCTCCTTCTTCCATCACATTCAGGGAAAAGGCGTTGTTGGGCTGGTCCCCGGCACGGTAGGAAACCGGAGTGCCCTTGGGAATATTCCATTGTTTTTCAACCTCTGCCGAGGTAAGGCTTTGTATCCCGAGTGAAGGTTTGTGCGCCGGAACATAGGAAGCGGGAATGCCGTAATAATCCCTCACGAACGCTGCCGGAGCATCCTCCCGGAAATCCCAGAGTATCTGTTCGGACAAACCACTGTCAGTTGTTGACATGTCTCCCGTTAATTTATAAGCTACATAATCTCCTGGTAAAAAGAATTTGTAGGTTCCGTCAAAAACATCCGGTTCGTTCTCTTTGACCCAGGCCATCTTGGATGCAGTAAAATTACCGGGCGAATTCAGAACGCGAGTCAGGCATTCTTCTTTTCCAATTTCTTTTAATGCTTTTGCCCCAATCTCAACGGCCCTGCTGTCACTCCATATAATTGACTTACGGAGCGGTTTCCCGTTTTTGTCAACGCAGACCAAACCGTGCATTTGATAAGTAATCCCAATGGATTTTACATCTTTTAGAGAATACCGGTCATCCAGCTGCTTCAGGCAACGACCTACGTTTTCCCACCACATATCGGGATCCTGCTCGGCCCATCCGGGACGGATCGCTTCAACGGGCATTTCTGTTTCAGGACACGTAGACACTCCCAGGCACCTGCCGGATTCCACATCCAGCAGAGATACTTTTATAAATGATGTTCCCACATCAATTCCAATGCTTTTCATATTATTCGTTCCAATTGATGAAATTCAGTTTTCTGGTTTTTTTCTCTTCTTTTCTGTAACGGTGTTTGTCAAAAACGTAATAAGCCGCCGGTTTATGGGCAACGCCCTTCTCTTTTTCTCCGGTCGGCAATATGTACCCGCATCCGATGATTTTTTTCCGGAAATTGCGGTTATCTATCTCCACACCCAGAACGGCTTTGTACAAATCTGCCAATTCCCGGATCGTGAATTTCCGGGGCAACAATTCAAAGGCAATGGGAGAATGTGTCATGTCCCGGGAAAGCATGGCCAAAGCCTTGTTCAAAATATCTTTATGGTCCATGGCAAGTGAAGTGATAGAGACAACTTCTTTCCAGAAAGCTTCTTTTTCCAGGGTGTGGGACATGATCTTATTATCCAGCTTGACCAGGGCATAATAAGCCACCGTGACGACCCTGGTGGTCTGAACACCGTAAAAATGATTGATCCATTCCAGGTCTTTGTCTCCTACCCTGGCAGGATCTGAAAAAACTGACAATTCTTTGAGAAAGACATCACGCAAACCGGTCATTTCTGCCAATACCCTGTAAGCGGCCGAAGGAATGTCTTCCTGATCTGTGATCAAACTGCCGGGCAATTTCAGATCCTGACCGTCCCTTTTGATCAAAAGGCATTTCAGGGATCGGCCGTCAAAACCGAACACTACACAGTCAACAGAAACTGAATGATTCGTTTGCACAACTCAAAGTAAGTAAGAATCATTCTAAAAAACAAACTTAGCGTAAAAAATACGCTAAGAAATTTTTATTCCATGATTACTTCCATACGCATAAGATCCTCAAGATCGTAAACAGGACGTTCCAGTTTCAAAGGAATGGCTTTTTGAGAAAATGTCTGAAAATACAATAAGCACGCATCGCGCCACCATTGGGCATCCCTGGCCTGGATCTTCAACTTGTATTGAATGTCCTGAAACCGGGTTTTGTCTACGTAAGGTTCCAGACTGTCCCATGTTTTTTGAAATCCCCGGGCCTGATCTATTCCAAGCGTATAAAGGCGGCACATTTCTTCCCAAAGCGTATTGCCGTTTTTCATGGTGTGATCCCAAGGCACATGGTGAAACCATAACAGCAGGTTTTCCGGACATGTTTCAATATTGTCATACATGCCGGACAAAGGTTCAAAATACTGACTTACCGCATTGCTCCCGGTTGCTGAGCGGTCAAATCCCACACCAAGACCATCGGCTTTGTGATAATAGGGAGGCTGCCAGTCCGGACGCGAATAAGGATCATTCGCCCAGGGTTCCGGACCATAATGATGCCCTGTATAGAAAAGATGATGCAAACCCATGGGCATCATATAATTAACCACAGCTTCCCGGGATTCCATCATCATTTGTGACAGGGCCCCGGTAAAAGACTCTTCATTGTTAAAAGTCATGGAAATCCATTCCCGGGCGATATCACCAGCATCCATCCTGTGATTCCATGCCAGCCGCCCAAAGACGTACCAATTAGCCTGTGCCAGGTGGTGCCCGGTCCAGTTACGGTCGGTACCGGTATTGGCTACTCCGGCTATCGCCGAAATAGCATGATCGAACACAGATCCATCTGTAGTTGAGGCGACATAAGTTCCCGGGCCAAGTGCGTACGTATCTGCATCCAGAACTTCTTTGTACAAAGGCCCCAGGTATGCCATCTGCCTGGACCAGCCTAAATATTCCTGGGTGATCTGGAATTCAATCATTAAAGGAGTCCGGCGCATAGCCCCGAACAAGGGGTTAAAAGGTTCTCTCGGCTGAAAATCTACGGGGCCGTTTTTAACCTGGATGATCACGTTAGGCAGGAATTCTCCGTCCAAAGGCATAAATTCTTCATAAGCCTGTTTAGCCCTGTCGTCACTGTCCGGACTGTAAACAAAGGCACGCCACATCACCAGTCCGTTATAAGGTTCCAATGCCCGCGCCAGCATATTGGCCCCGTCGGCATGGGTCCTGCCGTAATCCAGCGGCCCTGATCTCCCTTCCGAATTGGCTTTGACCAGGAACCCTCCGAAGTTAGGGATGTAACTGTAGATTTCATGTACCTTTTTCTGCCACCATTCATTAACCTGGGAATCCAGGGGATCTGAAGTGGAAAGTCCGCCTAAGATTCGGGGAGAAGAAAAATTAACCGACAAATATACCCGGATGCCGTAATCCCGGAAAACATCCGCCAACACCGCAATTTTTTCCAGGTACACGGGTTTCAGGAAACAAGCGTCCGCGTTCACGTTGTTCAGAACCGTGGCGTTGATTCCGATGGACGCATTGGCCCGTGCATAATCCCGGTACCGGCTGTTGATTTTTCCAGGCAGTTCTTCCCATTCCCATAAGGATAATCCGGCATAGCCCCGTTCAATGGAACGATCCTGATTGTCCCAATGGTTCAGGATCCTTAAATTGAAACCCGGATTTTCAGTTATTAGCAGGTTTTCAATACATTGGCCTGTCTGCATCAGCCTCAACAAATGAAACACCCCATACATCACTCCAATGTGGGTGCTCCCCGCTATGTAAAGCCGGTTGCCGATGCTTTTGATGGCATAACCTTCCGGACCAACGGTTTCACGTTCTTGTCTCGTGAAACCGTTTTTTATTATACGATCGTTCCATGTTCCTGCCAGGATTCCCCCGTTTTTCAATACATATTCTGCAGACCGGGATTTTAACGACAATCCTGTCATCCGTTCGGTAGCATAATAAAGTTCTTCCACGGCAGCATAAATTACTGCTGATTGCTCTCCAGTATATAATCCTTTAATAAAATGAACGCACGCATCCTGCATACGGGCATTCAGTGGCCTGTAACGCAACCAGAGTTCATATCCGTCCTCCTCTTTCTCGTTACGACCGTTATGGTAACTTTCCGGGGGACCAAGATAAGAAGGAAGTAACCCTCCGGTATCAATCTCCAACCGTTGTAAAACAAGAAAAGGATCCACCGCTTTAATGCGCAATGTGTGAAGACCTGGTTTTTCCAGGTAGTGGATAGTTCCGGAACGGATTATATTGTCGGCCACCCAGGTTTCCCAATCCCGTAAGCTGTATTGGCCATGCAGTTCCACTTCCTTGAATGGTTCATCGTCAAGTGCTATGGCGTACCTGAGGCTTTTTCCGTGAAAATCCAGGGTGGGAGAAAACAAAGCGTCTACCTTAATTTTTCCGGAAGAAAAGAAGAAAATGTCGTAAGACAATTCAGCCGTATTGTCAACGGGGACGTTTTCACACCCTGTTGATATGGAAATTCTCATGCCGGAATGTGTCCTTCCGAAATCGGGAATATGTTCCCACATCCAGGGATCGTGCTGAATCCTGTGACTGTAATGCATAGCTTCTATGGCCACACAACCGTTGCTTTCAAAAAAAGCTCCTGTGACGGGCAATTCCGGAACAACGGGATTGAATATGTTTACCGGAATACGTGATGTATTACCGGTATCGTCGGAAAATGCTATATACGTTTCCATTCTGCCGGCGGGGACTTCGTCCCAATGGGCCGTTACGAAAATCGTGAGCTGATTATCCACGGATCCTTGTGAGGAAGATACATGCAACCACGGATATTCGGTTTTCAGGGTAAAACGTCTTGATGCTTTTCCGGTATTGTAGATTTCAAAAAAAACGGTATCACACCCATAAGGATCCAGTTCCGGCAAAGATGAAGTGTCAGGATCCGGGCATATCTTCAATTGTCCTTTCTCCGGGATTTTTATCCATTTGACTGCAGGCATTACATTAACAGGGGGTTCCTGCCAATAAGTATAACCTATATGTGTCTGTGACATCATATGGTTCCATTTACCGTCAGCCAGACAATGATGATAAAACGCGGTTAATTGGGAATCTTTTTTGAACAATTCCTCAACCCTGCGGGCCATATCGTTTGCAGCGGCCCTACCCTGGTCTGCATACAGATAGTTTTTAGCTGCTGTCACGTACATTTCGTTCAGGTTCGCACATGCCTGTATGGGGAAAAGCACCAATTGATAAAAAGCATCCTTATAAGATTCCTCCATAGAATCATACAAAGCAAGCGCTTTGTTCTCCAGAGCCCTTAACTGTTCCACAACCCTGTCTGCTTCTCTGTAATTCTGCAGATGATAGGTGTTTGGGGATATCAGTTCCGGTTTACGCCTTGCACTGTACAAACTGTACCTGGTTATCATATTTCCAATTTCAGCAGCATGTGTCTGACCAAATTGTTCTGCAGCCCACTGCCGCGGAAATGACAACATACGTTCCTTGGTCATAGCCTGCGGGTTCCATGCCATTTCCAGGAAAAAGGCTGTCGGGAATTCCATGGGTTTGATATCTCCAACGTTGACAATCCATATACGATCAACACCATGCCGGTAACACAAGTCCATCTGTTCCCAGACACGTGATATCAAATTAGTGTTCAACCATTTATAATTACGTGGCCCTCCCACGTAATCAAAATGATAATACATCCCATACCCGCCTGATCTATTTTGTTCCTTCCATTGCGGGAGTTTCCGTACATTTCCCCAGTTGTCGTCACACAACATGAGCGTTACGTCATCGGGAACGCGCATTCCCTGATCATGATATTCCTGAACCTCTTTATACAACGCCCACATCTGGGGCGTTTCCTGTGCCGGCTTTCCGGACACCTCCTCAATAATAACGCGCTGGTCCCTGATGATTTCCTCCAGCAAATCCATATCCTGTTCCCGGCTCATGGGCTCATCCCCGTCTCCCCGCATACCCACGGTTACTATACTTTCATAATCTCCCCTCCTTTCCAGTCCGGTACGCCAGAAATCACGAAGAACTTCCCGGTTTGTTCTGTAATCCCAGGCTCCTTCTCCGTAACGTGCCCATTCTACATGTGCCCGCATCATAGGTTCGTGATGGGATGTTCCTATGACTATTCCGTATTCATCTGCAAGACGGGGATTGACGGGATCGTCGTCGTAAAAGGCTCTGCCCCACATGGCCGGCCACAGAAAATTCCCCTTAAGACGCAAGATATATTCAAATACATGTTCATAGAAACTGCTGTTGAACGATCCGTATCGTTGGTGGACCCATCCGGCCAATGCCGGGGCTTCATCGTTAATAAAAATACCTCTGTAACGAACAGACGGCTCTCCGGAAGTGTACAAGCCGGGGATCATGTAAAGATTTCGCTCTTGTTTTACGGGTACATCTGCCCAGAAATGAAGCGGAGTCACTCCAATATATTTTGACAACTCATAGATCCCGTACAGGGTGCCTCTTTTGTCGCTTCCGGCTATGACCAGGGCTTTACCTGGAGTCTTTCCCTGGAGATCAACAACTGTTAATATATACTTTTCGCGTTTTCCTTCCAGTAATTTCCGACCGATCACATTTTTTTGGACAAGACTGTCAATAAAGGCATTCTTTCCTGCTGTTCCCGCTATTATGAAAAACGAACCATCGGGAACCGTAGATTGGATGTGTAAAGCCGGAGCTGTCCCGGTCACTTTCTTCAGGTCTCTCCGTAAATGTCCTGCTACTCTAATTATTCCCGGGAAGTCCCTGTCCGAGACCCAAACCGGAACCGGGATCCCGTCTTTGGCAATAGCAAAACCGTTTTCCACGGGATGATTAACCACCGGGTTCGCCGGTAATTGTGATTGTGCCTTTAAACCCGAACCTGCCCCAAAGAGAAGAAGCAGACACAAAAAATTAGCACACAGGATCCTGTTGTGCAAAGATCTTCTCATAATATTTTCATATTTTATTGGTCCAATATCCATTCAAAGGGACTGGCAGGCATTCCGGCTCTGTTTTGCAGATTTGCCTCTTTAGGGTCATTAGCCCAGGCATACCTTATTCGTTGCGGCTTTTCAATACCGGGTGCCCACACGGCAATGCTGTTCTTCCCGGTAATCCGGGCTTCTGCCCTGACAAACCGGCCGTCAGCTCCGGCAACTGCAAAATGTTGCAGCGGGTTGCCGTCTTTTGTTTCCAGACCGTTCCCTGTATGGGAAAACGTGATAATAACTTTATTTCCTTTGAGAATTGCTTTTTCCGGGACAGGAGACAAAGGGGCTTTATCATTTTTGTATGCCAGGAATTCTGCCGTAGAAAACACCCTCTGTGCCAGGTCTTTTTTATTCAGGGGATGAACATCATTCCACTCACCCAATCCCAGTCCTACAACAAGGGCTGTATGATGCCGGTTCAAAGCAGCCCTGCGTTGTTCATCCCTTCGGCAAGCCCAATCTGTTTCCACAGGCCAGGGACCGGGGTCTTTCATAAATTCAGGCAGTTGAACAATAATAAACGGCATATCGTCATCTTTCCAATCTGACCTCCATTTATCTATCATGGCACATAACATTTCATCGTAATCGCGCCTTTCGGTAGCAGATTCTCCCTGGTACCATACGACTCCCCGAACGGGAAAAGCGGTTAAAGGAGCCAGCAACGCATTGTACAACCCGGCAGGCTGGTAATGCCAGGTAGTGGCCCCGGGATAAGGAACGTGTGCATATTCTTCAGGCAGCAAGCTTCCCGTACGGGCCATCCAGCCATCACCGGCTAATGAAACCGTGTCTGCATTATCGTAAAAAGGATGGGCAACGCCTATGTAGAGTGAGTAGTCTTTATCTGAAGTGAATCCGCCCGGCCCCCAATAATTTTCCAGAAAAACCAACAATTCGTTGCTTCCTTCTTTTAGTAATCCTTTAGGGATGCTGTATATACGCGGGGGATACTGGTATCCTGTGGATCCCACCAGGATGCCGTTCACATAGGTCCTGTCGGCATCTACCATTGTACCCAACAGGAGCATTCCGTCCCGGTCCGGCACACCGGCAGCCGCTTTGTCAATTTGGGTTTTATTCAGTTGGATTTCTTTTTTGAACCAGAACGACCCCGGCCCCTGCGACAATGGTCCTTCCGGGGTAGCACCGGTCCCGTTCCAGAATGAGGGAACATGATAAGGAATCCATTCTTCGGATTCTGACGGACCGGAATCCGGTGTAAAAAGAGAACGGTAGTACTCCATGGCTTTCTTTTGGGCATGTTTTACGCTGTCCACCCAGGTGTCGCATTTCAGGTCATCCAGCAGTTCCGGGTAATAACTATCCCCACCGGGACCGGGCATACCTCTGAGCGTAGATTCATCCACCCAGGCATCCAAAGGAGACCCGCCTACGGCATTGACGATCACTCCTACCGGTACGTTTTTTGTTTCATGCAACTCTTTGGCAAAAAAGAATCCAAGTGCGGAAAAGCTTTTTATTTCTTCCCGGGTAGCTATTTTCCACCTGCCCTGATGTACATCTTCCAGGGGGCCTTTGAAATCGTAATGTGTAGTGGTACGAAATTCCCGTATCTGTGTGTTGCTATAGGTGGTTGCTATCTCCGGATACTTTATGGCCACCCTACTGATGGGCAATTCCACGTTGGATTGCCCGGAAAACAACCATACTTCTCCAATTAAAATGTCCTGTACCAGAATATTATTTATCTCAAGCGTGTAAGGGCCTCCGGCTTCCATGGCCGGGAAGTCAACTTGCCAGTTTCCTTCATTATTGGCTGTTACAGATTTCGTTTTTCCTGCAAAAGTTACGCTAATTCGCGCTCCCGGCTTCGCTTTTCCCCAAAAAGGAATCGGTTTGTATCTTTGCAGAACCATTCCGTCACTCAATACTTTCGGTAATTTGATTTCCAAAACCGACAAGTCTGAATCAGCAACCGGCTCCTGTGGAACAGTCATCCACGAAGAGCCGGCGCATATTGTCAGTAATACGGCTATGATTACGTTTTTTGACATATAGATTAATTTGGTATAAACACAGTATCTCCTTCCATGCGAACCGAATAAATATTACCGCCGACTTCCAGAATAACGCTACCCGCTTCTACCAGCCAGACCTGGTTGTCATCCAGGGAAGCCATCTGTTCGGGGATGATGGTAAAATCCACCACCCGGCTTTCCCCGGCTTTCAGATGTATCCTTTCAAATCCCTGCAAAGATTTTATCGGGACCGGATTGGATGCATCCGGAAGTGAAACATATACCTGAACAACTTCGTCTCCGTCAGTGTCTCCTGTATTAGTCACCCTGAAAGATATGTCAACAGGGATTCCGCACGGAACACTTTCTGGCAATCTGACCGGTTCGTATTCAAATGTAGTAAAACTTAGTCCATAACCAAAAGGATAAAGGGGTTCATCCCTGAAAAAACGATACGTTTTTCCTTCCATGCTGTAATTATCAAAGGCGGGTATCTGGTCAACGGAGCGGTAGAAAGTAACCGGAAGCCTGCCTGAAGGATTGTAATCCCCGAATATAACGTCGGCTATGGCCCTTCCCCCTTCCTGCCCGGGATACCATGCTTCCAGAATGGCCGGCAGGGATTTGATCTCCCTGTCAAAACTTACGGCACTGCCGTTCAGGAGTACCAAAACGGTTGGCTTATCCAGTTTTTTAATTGCTTTAATAAGAGCAGTTTGTGTAGCCGGCAGACCTATATCAACCCTGTCTCCCTGGTTGAACCCATCCACCTTGACTTTCATTTCTTCACCTTCCAACAGAGGACTCAGGCCCATACAGAGAATAACAAGATCGCTTGCAGCGGCAGCCTGTAAGGCTTCTTCCATAAGGTTACCTTGCGGCGCTTCCCAAAGAAGGCGCATGATAGCATATTCCGTTTTGTTCTGAAGATACCGAAGAGTCAGCTTGTAAGGTTTACCGGCTTCCAGTTGAACATACTCGTATTCTTTCCTGGGATGATGTACATCAATCCTTTCCACCAGTTTTTTCCCGTCCAGCATCAGGGTAAAACCGCTGAAAGCTTCTCCGCCTAATGCATATTGTCCTGTTTCGGGAACGCAAAGCACACCATTCCATTCAATGGAAAATTCACGATCATCCATATCCTCAAACGGAGCTTTATTCCACCAGGTAAAATCAATATTCTTTTCCACTCTTTCATGGGCCGGAACTCCGTCCCAGCTCATATTGTTATAATATTTTCCTGTAAGACCGGGTTGTGTCAATGTAGAATCGGTAAATAAAACCCCTTCGGGAACAGGCTCAAAATAAGGCAGGCCGGCCGCCAGCGGACACCCTTGCGCAAACACCACCTCGGCTTTCGGAAGCTTTTCGCGAATCCCCTGCAGCGGAGTGACCGGATTCCTTGAATACCCGTTGTAATTTCCCAGGAGCACTTCCAAATCATCGGCATTTGGTCCTATGACGGCTACTTTCTGAACGTTTTTTGAAAATGGGAGTATCCCGTTGTTTTCCAGAAGCACTATGGATTTTTGGGCAGCTTCGCGTGCCAGGGTAACGTGTTTTTCGCTTTCCACAATATCAATAGGGATACTGCTGTAAGGGACCTTTCTTGGTTTGTCAAACATGCCCAGTTTAAACCGGGCCAACATCAATCTTTGGACAGCAGTATCAATGAGAGATTCCTCAATATATCCTTCCTCAACGGCTTCCACAAGGTAAGGATAACTCACGCCGCAATTCAGATCTGTCCCTGCGGTAACACCAAGAGCGGCAGCTTCTGCAGGAGTTTTGACAATTTCATGCATTCCTTTGTCATAGAAATCCTTGATGGCCCAACAATCGGAAACAATATAACCTTGAAATCCCCAGCGGTCACGAAGCAGCGAACTCAAAAAAAAGCTTCCGCAACAGGGTTCTCCCCATAGCCTCTGGTAAGCTCCCATAACAGACCATACACCGGCTTCCTGTACCACTTTTTTAAAGTGTGGCGCATAGGTTTCGTAAAAATCCCTCTGACTGGGATGAACATCTGCTCTGTGGCGTGTGGATTCAGGTCCGCTGTGCACTGCAAAATGTTTGGCTGTAGCTACAAGTTTCAGGTATTTTGGGTCATTTCCCTGTAACCCTTTTATGTATTGTACAGCCATCTCACCGGTCAAATAAGGATCTTCGCCATAGGTTTCCATTCCCCTTCCCCACCTGGGATCCCTGAATATATTGATGTTCGGTGTCCAATAGGTCAGGCCCTGGTAGATTCCCCTTTTATTCTGCTTCAAAAAATCATGGTGTTTTGCCCGAGCTTCGTCACTCACAGCTGTTGCAATATCAAACATCATTTCTTTATCCCACATGGCGGCCATCCCTATGGCCTGGGGAAAAACGGTGGCGTGCCCTGCACGGGCCACCCCGTGCAGGCACTCATTCCACCAGTTGTATTCCGGCACACCAAGCCTTTCGATGGCAGCGGATTCATGGGCCATCTGAGATACTTTCTCCTCAAGTGTCATCCGTGATACCAGGTCAGCGGTACGTTCATTGAATGACTTTTTCTCGTTCCGGTATGCCGGTTTACAACAACCAAAACCTAACGATAGACACAAAACAACAAAAAAAGCTTTTTTCATAATGTTCAAAGATAACTAAAGTTACCTGATGACACGCCGGATATATTTACGTATTTTTGCTATAATATAAATCATTATGGAAAAAACATGGCGGTGGTTTGGCCCCGGTGATAGTATTCCCCTGAAACACCTTAAACAAATTGGAGTGGAAGGTATTGTGACTGCTTTGCATCACATTCCCAACGGGGAAATCTGGAGCAGGCATGAAATTCAGAAAAGGAAGCATATGATTGAATCCGAAGGACTCAGATGGTCGGTGGTGGAAAGCCTTCCGGTCACCGAGGACATTAAACTGGCATCCGGAGAGTCTGACAGGCATCTGAGAAATTATTGTACTTCACTGGAAAACCTGGCAATGGAAGGAATCCATACCGTTTGCTATAATTTCATGCCCGTCATTGACTGGATACGTACCGATCTGTACAGACCCAATCCGGACGGAACGCTTTCATTGTATTTTGATTATGCTAAATTTGCCTACTTTGACCATTACATATTACATAGGGAAGGGGCCCTTAAGGATTATCCCGAAAGTATCCTCCTGGAAATAGACGCGATACGTAAGGCAATCACTCCTACGGAAGAAGATAATCTAATCAATAATATCATAATAAAGACACAGGGATTTGTAAGCGGGAATTTTTCGGAAAAAGACAAGCAGCCGGTAGTATTATTCAAAAAGTTACTGGCTCGTTACCGGGGTGTGGACAAAAAACAGCTGAGAGATCATTTTGAACGTTTTATGTCAGCCATCGCCCCTGTGCTGGTTAAAAAAAATATACGTATGTGTATCCATCCCGACGATCCCCCGTTTCCCGTACTGGGTTTGCCCCGCATAGTAACCGGGCAGGAAGATGTGGACTGGTTGCTGGCTTCGGTAGATATTCCGCAAAACGGTTTGACATTCTGTGCCGGTTCGCTTAGTTCGGGATTGCACAACGACGTTCCCGCATTGGCTGCCCGTTACGCCAAACGGACCCATTTTGTACACTTGAGAAGCACCGATGTTTCTGAAAACAAAAATTTTGCCGAGGCAGACCACCTTTCAGGACGCGGACACCTGGTGGAAGTAATCCGGATATTCCTGGAAGAAGAAAAACGAAGGAGAAAAGAAGATCCCGGCAGTTATCCGATCCCCATGCGTCCCGATCACGGTCCTCTCATGTTATCCGACATTGATAACAATATATACAATCCGGGATACTCTTTCTACGGCAGAATGAAAGCTCTGGCAGAATTGTCTGGTATGATCGTAGCTATCAAGCATCTTAATAACTAAAAACCTAACGATATAATGGAAACAACTTTCAGCATCAAAGACAAGGTAGCGGTAATAACCGGAGCCGGCGGGGTACTTGGAGGAAGTCTTGCAAAACATTTTGCCCTCCAGGGAGCCAAAGTCGCTGCCCTGGACATCCGCAAAGAACAACTTGACGTAATAGTGGAACTATTGCGTTCATCGGGAGGGGAAGCCGTGGGTTTTGTAAGCGATGTGCTTGATTATGAAAAACTAAAAAAAACAACCGGAGAGATCGTGGAAAAATGGGGCACCATAGATATCCTGATCAATGTAGCAGGAGGAAACCTTCCCGGAGCAACGCTCAGGGAAGACCAGACTGTATTTGATATGGACATTGAGGACTGGAAAAAAGTCACCGATCTGAACCTGAACGGAACCGTTTATCCTACCCTTGCAGTGGGAAAGATTATGGCTGAAAAGGGATCCGGTTCTGTCATTAACATTTCATCCATGGCCGCCTACTCTGCCATTACCCGCGTGTTGGGTTATTCAGTGGCAAAAACAGGCATCATAAACTTTACTCAATGGATGGCCATGGAGATGGCTTTGAAATTCAGTGAAAAAATTCGGGTTAACGCCATTGCCCCCGGATTCTTCATAGGCGACCAGAACCGGGCCGTCTTGCTGAATCCCGACGGAAGCCTTACCGAAAGAAGCCGCAAGGTACTGGCCCGTACCCCCATGAAACGGTTTGGCGATATAACGGAACTCAATGGTGCCGTTCAATTCCTGTGTTCAAACGAGGCCAGTTTTATCACCGGTGTAGTATTGCCTGTTGACGGAGGTTTCAGTTCTTTCAGCGGGGTATAGGATAACCTATGACCTGACCCAACGGGGCTTTCCCGTTAAAACCAATTCTTTCCTTGATATCCTCCCGGCTGATCATACCCAGTACAACCGTGTTGAGCTTTTCCTGTGCACAAAAAAGGTACACGTTCTGACTTATGAAAGCAGCGTCTGCAGCACCGTAAAAATCTTTTTGTTCCTGATCAAGTCGCTGCATTTTTTCATAATTGGCCACATAAACCAGAATTAGCGGGGCTTTTTGGGCATAGGGCTGCAGGACGGTTTCCTCCCTGTAATCCCCCTCAACAAGATGTTTTAGCATATGCTCACCGGGAATATACAGATAAACGGCCCGGGACGTAAAAACATACACGTCAATTTCCTGCATATTCATTGCGGAAGGCGCAGTCCGTTTTCCGTCTTCCCTGTTCACTCCCTGGGCGGCCCATAACAGGTTTGACAAGGTGTGTAGCGGAATCTCCTGACCGGACATTTCCCTTACGCTTTGCCTGCGGTCTAAAGCTTCCATTAAAGGCATTCCTCCCGTTTTGGATGGTTCGGGAAGTTTTATATCCTGAGCATTAGTGATGCCAAAAGACAAATTTATCATCAGTAAAACAAATAAAAATTTCATGATTTATGTATTTTTAAGATTACTTTCCCCCAGAGATTGTTCTCCCGTTCTTTTGCAAGATCCAGGATCTTGTGAGCTTCTTCCTTCAAAGATAAAGCTTTCTTCTGATCCTTCAGGCCGGAAACATTTATCAAAACGTTCAGGTATCCTCCCTTGACGGCTGCAAGTATGGCGGGGGCACCTACTCCGGCATCCGTAACCGAATTGGGATTTCCTTCCTCTATCATGGCTTCCAGGATATCAAAAACACCTAAGGCGGTTTTCATGGTTGTCAAAGGCACCTGTGCCGCATACAAAGTTGCCTGTTCAATGGCAGCTGCCCGTATATCTTTTTCTTCCCCGGTGTTCCGGGGAAGGGAAAAAGCTTCCATAACTTTGTTGTAAGATTGCGTATCTTCATCCACCAGGTGAAGCAACTCGGCAAGAAGCACCTGCCCCTTCTCGGCCCAAAGGGAAAAATACTCCCATTTTTCATCCCAGCCGCGTTTGTGCGAGGAAAGATTGGCCACCATCGTTCCCAGCGAGGCTCCCAAGGCTCCCATATATGCTGAAACAGAACCACCACCCGGAGCCGGTGATTCGGAGGCCGTTTCCAGTGCGAATTCCCTGCAGGTATAAGCACAAAGGCTTTTTTCGGCAGTTTTCTCTTCCAAAAAATATTCCAGGATTTTGGTTTTCGGATCAAATGGTCCCAAATCTTCCAAACCCATAGATTTTATGGCGATCCTAATAATTTCTTCTTCCGGCAGGCCCAGGGATCGTTGTTGTTTTTTTAAGAAATACTTTCCGGCATCCACCAGCGCGTTTTTAGGAACCAGTCCCACCAGCTCTGTTCCGGTAACCCGCATTCCGCGCCGGGCCGCCTTATCGCATACCTCGTCAAAAGCCACGTGTAAAGGAGTGACCCGGATGTTGGTAAGGTTCATGGAGACCTGGGCAATACCGTACTCCTTGATAAACCATCCTATGGCTTTACAATGCTTAAGGGTGCCGGGTTGCCAGGTTTCTTTTCCGTCCGTAATGACTTTCCGTCCTTTTTCGCGCACATCAAACGATACGGCGTTTGCCCTGCGGACCGATGTTGTATTGAGGTTAAAATTAACTGCTATCAAAAAATCGCGGGCACCTATAACAGTTAACCCGGTAGAAGCTGTCCGCTCTGTAAATGCGGCAGGGCCGAAATCCGGTTTCCATTCGGGATCTTTGAGTTTCGCCTGTAATCCTTCGTATTCTCCCGACCGGCACACCGCCAGATTCTTGCGTTTATCAGTAAATGCAGCCTCTTCGTAACAATATACGGGAATCTCCAATTCTTCTCCCACCCTGCGGGCCAGCTCCCTTACATATTCAACGGTTTCTTCCATTGTTACACCGGAAACAGGGATCAGCGGACAAACATCAGTTGCTCCTATTCGGGGATGTTCGCCATTATGCTTTCTCATATCAATGGATCCGGCAGCCGTTTTGATTGCCTGAAATGCGGCTTCAACCACAGCATCGGGATCCCCGGCAAAAGTAATAACGGTACGGTTCGTTGCCACTCCCGGATCAACATTCAATAACTTCACGCCTTCCACTACAGATATGGCATCGGCTATGCGGGCAATGACCTTCTTATCCCTTCCTTCGGAAAAATTCGGGACACATTCCAATATTCTTTTCATAGTATCATTGGTAAATAAGTTTCACATCATCCCCAACCGCCTTTTCCAGTTTTTCCTTATCCAGTTCAAAATAATGAACCGGATACACCACCGGGGCTCCCAGCTCTTTGACGGCCAGAACGAATTGTTCGTCACTCATGGTATAGGGCAGGTTTTTGGGTAAAACGGCTACATCTACCGGTCCGTACGTTGCCATTTCCGGTATTAATTCGGTGTCGCCTGCAATATATACCCGAAAATCCCCGAAAGTGAAAATATAGCCGTTTCCGTAGCCTTTGGGATGGAATGGATTTCCGTCCTGTCTTTTGTTGATGATGTTATAGGCCGGAACAGCTTTTATTTCAATCCCTCTCCAGGTATAAGAATCTCCGTTTCTGAGTGTTTTTTCCAGTTTTATATGCTCTTCCATACATTCCGGACCCACAAAAACGGTCTGAGGGGTAACCAGATGTTCCAGGGCTTTCACATCGTAATGATCCTGGTGATCGTGTGTAAAAAAGATAATGTCGGCTTTGGGATACTCACTGTAATCTGTTGTTGCCGAATAGGGATCTACATAAATGATCGTTTCTTCCAGCATAAAACAGACGGCTCCGTGGCCGGAAGGTGCTATGGTCAATAATCCCAATAAAGTTGTAAATTGTTGTGATACTGAAAAAATCATAATTCTGTAATTATTCCGTTCAAAATGGTTGTTTCTACTAAAGGACTTGTAAATGCATAAATAAAAAACTCATACGAAGGTATGGGTTTTGTTATAAACACATTGCCCATTTTACCCACGGCTATGGATCCCAGGTTGAAAGAAAGATCCATAGCATGTGCCCCGTTAAGCGTGACGGCATTGACCGCTTCTGCCGGGGTCATTTTCATTTTCAGACAGGCCAGCAGCATCATGAACTGGAGGTTTCCCGCAGGACAGGACCCCGGATTGTAATTGGAAGCCAGTGTTACGGGCAACCCCCGGGATATCATTTCCCGGGCGGGTGCATAATCCATCTCCAGGTAGAAAGTTGACCCCGGAAGCAATACGGGCATGGTGTCTGAACCGGTCAGAATATCCCATTCTTCAGGACCGGTGTGTTCCAGGTGATCCACCGTTATTGCCCCGTAAGCCACCCCCGTTTGTACACCTCCTGAAAAATCCATTTGATTGGCATGTGCTTTGGGACGTAATCCGTGTTTCAGGGCTGCATTGAAAATTCTTTCCGTATCGGCAACGGTAAAAAATCCCGTTTCACAAAAAACGTCTACATACTGAGCCAGGTTTTCCTCTGCCACCCTGGGGATCATTTCTTTCACAATAAGATCTACGTATTCAGTCTGCCTGCCTTTATATTCCTGAGGAACGGCATGAGCTCCCAAAAAAGTGGCTTTCACCGTCAATGGCGTTTCTTCTGCTATTCTGCGAACCACCCGCAACATTTTCAGTTCATCTTCCACAGTAAGTCCATAGCCGCTTTTGATCTCGACGGCACCTGTGCCAAAACGGATCAGTTCTTTGGCCCGTTCAAGAGTCTGGCGGTACAATTCATCTTCAGTGGTATTTTGAAGCAGACTTGCCGAGTTCAGGATCCCGCCTCCGCGTGCCGCAATTTCCCTGTAGGACAGTCCGCGGATCTTGTCTGAGAACTCCTGTTCACGGCTGCCTGCAAACACAAGATGGGTATGACAGTCGCAAAACGAGGGAAAGACACACCGTCCGGTAGCATCTATGATCTTTGTCCCAACAGGGACATCCTCCTTGTAGGGACATGCATCCATAGGACCGAATCCGTCTATCAGACCGTCTTTGATGTACAGCCACGCATTATCCAGACACGGGAGCCGGTCCATTTCTGTTCCGGCACAAAACGGGCGGTCTTTGTCTTGTGCAGCTTGCCTTACCTGTACGAGTTGCTTAATATTTTCAATCAGTATACCACTCATTATTTAGAAAGTTTTCGGCTTTGTGAATGTATGGGTAAAGTACGGTGTCATCTTCTACAAACGGAACGTGCCGGCGAAAAGCGGTTACCAGTTTTTCCAATCGTGGAGAAGTACGGGCAGGCCTCCTGAACTCCAGTGCCTGGGAGGCATTGAATAATTCAATGGCCAATACGCGTTGTACATTATTCATCACCCTGTAGCATTTAAGGGCAGAATTGGCTCCCATACTAACATGATCTTCCTGTGCCTGCGAAGAATCTATGGAATCAACACATGATGGTGTACACAATTGTTTGTTCTGACTTACAATGGATGCGGCTGTATACTGAGGGATCATAAAGCCACTGTTCAGGCCGGGTTTGGCCACCAGGAAAGGAGGCAGCCCCCTTTTGCCAAGCACCAGTTGATTGGTCCTGCGCTCAGAAATACTCCCCAGTTCAGCTATTGCAATTGCCAGGAAGTCAAGGGCCAGTGCCAAAGGCTGTCCGTGAAAATTGCCTGCAGAAACGATCTTGTCCAGACCGGGAAACACTGTGGGATTGTCCGTTGCCGAATTCATTTCCGTTACAAGGACCTTGGTTACATACTCAATGCAATCTTTAGTTGCCCCGTGCACCTGAGGTGTACAACGGAAAGAATAAGGATCCTGAACGTGTTCTTTATGTCTGGCTATCAGTTCACTTCCCTCCAGGTATTCCCGGATTTGTGCTGCGGTTGCTATTTGACCTTCATGAGGACGCACCCGGTGAACTTCATCCGTAAAAGGTTCAATTCTACCATCGTATGCATCCAGAGACAGGGCACAGATCATGTCGGCCTGTTTTGAAAGTCTCAGTGCCTCCAGCAAGGACCACAATCCGTAAGCAGACATAAACTGGGTCCCGTTCAGAAGTGCCAGTCCTTCCTTTGATTGTAAATTGATGGGGGCCCATCCCATCAGACGGTTCAGTTCTTCACCTGTCATACACTGTCCCTGGTAATCAACTTCCCCAAGTCCTATAAGGGGCAGGGACAAATGAGCCAAAGGGGCAAGATCCCCCGATGCGCCCAGGGAACCCTGCTCATAAACTACCGGATATATTCCCTGATTGAAAAAATCCATTAGACGCACAACCGTTTCAGGTTGTACTCCGGAAAAACCGTAAGAAAGAGACTGTATCTTTAAAAATAGCATCAACCGTACAATTTCCCTGGGGACCAGGGCCCCTACCCCGCAGGCATGGGACATGACCAGGTTTTTCTGGAGCTGTTCCAGTTCGCGAGTCCCTATGGCTACGTTATACAGAGCCCCAAAACCCGTATTAACGCCGTAGATCAATTCCCCGGGAACACGCATTTTATCGTCAAGGTATTCCCTGCATCTGACAATCCGGTCCAGCGATTCCCGGGATAATTCAAGGCGGACATCCCCGGAAACGATCCTTTCTAACGTTTTGAGCCCTACAGGGGAAGGAGAAACAGTATGTATGTACATGAAGAATTATATATTATATTTTGGAACAAAAATACCTTTATTTACTAAGAATTAAAAGTAAAAACTGTCTTGTTGAATAAATATTGTTTTCTATCTTTGTGATTGAGCGTTGTAACTTTTTATTATAAACCCTTAATACTAACCTAACCAAATTTTCATGAAGAAATCAATTTTCTTTGTGCTGGCAGTTATGATAGCAACAACTGCTTTTGCACAAACAAGGGTTACCGGCAAGGTAACTTCTTCAGAAGACGGTTCTCCTCTTCCCTTTGTCACCATTCTTATTCAGGGAGAAAGAGGACTCGGAACGAACACAGACATTGACGGGAATTTCGTCCTGGAACGTTGCCCTGAAAATGCAGTGCTTGTACTCTCCTACATTGGCTATACTACCCTAGAGGTACCTGTCAACGGCAGGAATGTAGTCAATGTGTCCTTGACACCTGATGCCCTGGCCCTGGAAGAAGTAATGGTGGTTGCCTACGGTACTGCCAAAAAAGGAACTTATACCGGGGCGGCTTCCGTGGTCAGAAGTGATGATATCAAAGACGTCCCCTCTCTTTCATTCGAAAGTGCACTGAACGGAAAAGTAGCAGGGATGCAGATCACCACCAATTCCGGACAGGCAGGTGCGGTATCAAGCATACGCGTACGCGGTATCGGCTCCATGAACGCGTCTAATGAACCGCTTTATGTAGTGGACGGAGTGCCCGTGGTTTCCGGTAACACCGGACAAATGAGCGGTTACATTTATGCCACGAACAACGTAATGAGCACATTGAACCCGCAGGACATTGAATCAATCACCGTCCTGAAAGATGCCGCTGCTTCTGCCTTGTACGGATCCCGTGCGGCCAACGGGGTAATTCTAATAACCACCAAATCGGGACAACTTGGAAAACCGGTAGTGAATTTCAAAGCCTCCGTAGGGGTCACCCCCTCTTTTGCTACCACGAACTTTGATATTGCAAGCCCCGAGCAACAGGTTGAACTGTATTACGAAAACTTTTGGAACGCCGGCAAGTACGGCGGAAAATCAGACGAAGCTTCAAGTGCCTCGGCTCTGGCCCAGTTGAACAAACGTTTCAATAAACACGGGTATTATTTCACCGCCGATGACCACACAGTTAATTCGCTCAAAATATTGGGCATGACAGACGGTATCGAAAACCGCGAAGGCAAGTATTTCAATTGGAATGACGTGCTGTTCCGCACGGCCATTTACCAGACATACGATCTTTCGGTTAGCGGTGCCAGTGACCGGACCAGTTATTATTCTTCACTCTCTTACACCAAAGAGCAGGGTCGCAGCACATTCAATGATTTCAGCCGTATAGCAGGTCGTGTCAACGTGAATCAGAAAGTAGGCAAAATGATTGAGTTTACAACCAACCTCAATCTTGCCAAAAATGTACAACACGGATTTAATGACACCCGCAGTACAGGCTCCAACTATTTCATGCAGTCTCGTAACCTGTTGTGGCCTTTGTACTGGCCTACAAATTACAAAACAGGAGACCCGTGGACGGCACGTTACGGAAGTTATGCTTACAACCAGGTGTATTACGACAACGAATGGGATAATGAATCCAATGTTTTGCGTTTGTCTGCCAACGAAACACTGACCGTGAAGTTCATGCCTGAATTGGTTCTGAAATCCGTACTATCTTTCGACAACACACAAACCCGCGATCACCTTTACTGGAGTGCCAATCACTTTAGTGCATCGAGCGTAAACGGAAGGGTCCACGAAATGTCCACCAATGTACAAAAAATCGTGTCTTCAACTACTTTGAATTATGATAAGGAGTTTGCAGACAAGCATACCGTTAACTTACTTGTTGGCTGGGAAGCTGAAGACAACCAGGTGGATTACCAACGTGCTACCGGAGAAAACCTTCCTACAAGTGCCCTGCATACCGTAGCCACAGCCGGCGTATTGGATGCCAGTGCTTACTATTGGGGAAGTACCATGCTTTCACTCCTTTCCCGTGCTGAATACAGCTTTGATGGAAGGTATTACCTTTCCGGATCGTTCCGTCGTGACGGATCTTCCCGTTTAGGTTCCAACACCCGTTGGGGTAATTTCTGGTCCGTTGCCGGATCCTGGAGGATCAGCAATGAAGCCTTTATGAAAAACATTCCGCAGATCAGTGACCTTAGGTTGAGGGCTTCATACGGAGTGAACGGTACATTACCATCTTCCAATTACGGATGGCGTGCACTTACCTCCTACGGCAATAAGTACATGGAAGATCCCGGTGGCGGCGTGGCCAACATCGCTGATGCCAATTTGTCCTGGGAAACCAGTTATACTTACAACCTTGCCTTGGAATTCGGATTGTTCAACAATCGATTGAACGGAACGGTTGAATATTTTAACAGGGACTCCAAAGACCTGTTGCAAAGCGTTCCCATTTCAACAGTAACCGGGTTCTATTCCACGCTCAAAAATATCGGGGAAATAAACAACCACGGTGTTGAAATAGAATTGAGCGGAGATATTATCCGGAATAACGATTTCCGTTGGAGTGCCGGTATAACCGGGTCCTGGATCCGTTCAACCGTTACCAAGCTTTATGACGGGCAAGATATTGTTTGGTATGATCCTACAGGAGGTGATGCCCGTGCAAAATTCATTTACCGGGAAGGCGAATCCACCCTGGCATTTTACGGTCTGGAATGGGCCGGCGTTGAAGACGAGACCGGTCGCAATGTATGGTTCCTGAATAACGATTCAGCTGCCGACCTGACTGTTGACGGACGTCCTGCCACTTACAACTACTCCAAGGCAGATGAAGTGATTCTGGGCAACGCGCATCCGGATTTCTTTGGCGGGATCAACACCGATATCAGCTGGAAAGGATTTACCGTTGCTTTGAGCTTTATATACAAGATTGGCGGTTACACTTACAATGCCGTTGGTCGTGATGTAAACGACGACGGGTACTACTGGGAACGCATTATGTCACAGTATTGCTACGACAACCGCTGGACACCGGATAATAAAACATCTTTATATCCTCAGCGTATAGCCATAGACATGGAAGATGTGAACCAGAAGAGCAGCCGTCATATGAACAAGGCTGATTTTTTAAGGCTTAAGAACGTATCTGTTGCCTATACCCTGCCCCGCTCACTTACGAGCAAGGTAAACGTCCAGAATGCGCGTATTTTCTTTAACGGAAATAACCTCTGGACCTTGGCAGCACATAAGGAATACGATCCCGAAGTGAATGAATTCGGATCCAGGGGATGGGAAATCCCGTTGGGAAAAACCTTCACCTTCGGTTTGGAATTTAGTTTTTAATGATAAATGAACAACACTATGAAAAAGATAAATATTTTACTTGCAGCAATTTGCGTTGTTCTGACCGTGTCTTGTGAAGGATTTCTGGATGTAAAACCCAGCAACTCTGCAGCCGCTGAAACATCCATAACCACAGCGGCCGATGCCAAAGTGATTATGAACGGAATTATGAGCAAGATGACCTCGTACAATTACTATGGTCGTAACTTTTTTATGTACGGAGATGCTAAAGGCGGTGATTTTGCCCTTCGTTCGCAAGGCAGGGGTCTGGACGGACTCTATACATTCAACCATTCTCCTTCTTCCGGTTCTTACTCGGGTTATTGGAGCCAAATCTACCATTGCCTGGCTCAGGTCAACAACCTGCTGATCAATATTGACAAAATCGCAGCTGAGGGCAGTATATCGAGCGATCTGGAAAGGTATAAGGGACAAGCCCTTACACTCCGGGCCCTGATGTATTTTGACCTGGTACGCCTTTACGGCAAACCTTACAATATGGATAAAACCGCATTGGGAGTTCCGCTTGTCCTGGAACCGCTGGATGCCTCATCACAACCCACCAGGGCTACCGTAAATGAGGTTTACACACAGATTATGAAAGATCTGACAGATGCGGCTCCTTTGTTGCAAAAAACAAAGACCAACGGGTATGTGAATTATTACGCCAATATGGCCCTCCAGGCACGCGTTAATCTGTATATGGAAAATTATTCTGCTGCACTAACAGCAGCTGAAGCTGTGATCAATTCCAATGTATACAGTTTGTACAGCAACACCGAATGGGTAGGTTCATGGGCTTCCCAATTCAACAAGGAATCCATCTTCGAATTGGCCATGTTACAGGGAGAAGGCGACCTGGGTACTTCATCGCTCGGATTCTACCTCCGTCGCAGAACCCACGGTTCCACATCTGCCATGGGCTGGTTCATGGCCAGTGATTACTGGATCGCTAGAATGGACCAGGATCCCGATGATGTTCGCTGGGGTATAATGGATTATGATGAATCTTATTTTGACACAGGCGTTTACCGTTACGGTTCCTGCTACAAATACAGTGGAAGCACTGATCTTGTAGGAGACGGAAAGGGATCCAGCACCGCAATCAACGTGAAAGTTATCCGTCTTTCCGAGGTTTACCTGATAGCCGCTGAAGCAGCCCTGGGAACAGGAAATAAAGACAAAGCCGCGACTTATCTGAACGCGATTCGCAAACGTTCTCCCAACCTGGACCCTGCCACCGCCGCCAATGTGACCGTAGATATGATTCTGGATGAGAGGAGTAAGGAACTGTTTGCCGAAGGACACCGTTTCTTTGACATGATCCGTCTGAATAAAACCATCACTTTCAACGATGATTTCATTTATCCTTCCGTGGTGATCACACACCGTGAAAACACCGTTGACCGGTCATTCTTCAAGATCATTCTGCCCGTTTCCATTGATGAAATGAATGCGAATGAGGCCATTCGTTCACAACAGAATCCCGGATACAATTAGGATTTGTTTTTACTGAGAAAAAAGCTCTCCTTTTGGAGGGCTTTTTTTTGTGGGTTTCGTTCCACAAAAACCTTTGTACCGTCATCAGGTACAATTCCAGTGTAGAACATAACCGAAGATTTGGTCATGGGAGTGGGTGTAAAATCCTGTACCTGTTCCACCCGGATGTTCTCTTTTCTGAATTCCCGGGTCAACAAGTCCATGTCATGTTGCGTACACCCCGGATGAGAAGAAATGAAATATGGAATTAGTTGCAGCTTGTTTCCCGTATGTCTGATCTCCTGTCTGAAGGCTTCTGCCAACACCCTGTATAATTCAAAAGAGGGTTTATGCATATAACACAATACATTGTCCCGGGTATGTTCCGGAGCTACTTTTAACCTGCCGGAAACGTGATACTGCAACAATTCTTTAAAGTATCGCTTTCCTTCATCATTAAGGAAACCATTTTTATCCATGAAAAGATCGTAACGGATCCCGCTGCCTATGGTTACTTTTTTTACCCCGGGCAGATTTCTTACCGATTGATACAAGTCCAGTAACGGGGCGTGTGAAATATCCAGATTCTTGCATATAGAAGGATAGATACAGGATGTCCTGCTGCATGTATTGCAGATTCTCTGGTTTATCCCCTTCATTCTGTACATATTCGCTGTAGGTCCGCCCAGGTCAGTAAGATGACCTTTGAATGTTTCCATTTTTGCAAGCTTCTCAATTTCACGTACAACCGATTCACGGGACCGTGAGGATATTTGCTTCCCCTGGTGTGCAGCTATGGTACAGAAACTGCACCCGCCAAAACATCCCCTGTGCAGACATACTGAAAACAGTATCATCTCCAGGGCAGGGATTGGCTTCCCTTTATACCGGGGGTGAGCCTGGTAGGTAAACGGCAATTCGTACACCCAATCAATTTCTTCAGTACTCATAACCGGAAACGGAGGATTAACCACAACTGCCGGGCCGTCTTCAGTATCCACAGGCTCTGCCAAAACAGGAGAATTTGAAGTATTGGCCTGTTTCTCAATAATTTGAAAATGTTCCGCAAATATCTTCCGGCTTTTTTGGCAGGCAGCATGGGAAGGCAGGTACAAGATCTGTCGGGAAGAAGCGGGGATCTCTTTGGTTGTCGCAGCTATATAGGCTATTTGCGGGATTTCCCGGAGTTCGGCGGAAGTTGCTTTATTTCTCAACATCCGGGCCAATTGGATTATGGGACGTTCTCCCATACCGTATACCAGATAATCAGCACCCGAATTGACCAGGACAGAAGGCATCAGGGAATCCGACCAATAGTCGTAATGAGTAAGTCGTCTGAGAGAAGCCTCTATTCCTCCTATGATCACGGGGACATCCGGGTATAGTTTTTTCAGGATTTGCGTATAAACCGTAACCGCATAGTCAGGTCTCATACCGGATCTTCCTTCTGCCGTATAGGCATCGTTGCTTCTCAAACGTTTGGCTGCCGTATAATGATTGACCATGGAATCCATATTGCCGGCACTTACACCAAAAAACAAGCGGGGCTTGCCCAGCTTCTTAAAATCCCTCAAATCATCTCTCCAGTTGGGTTGCGGGACCAAAGCAACCCGGTATCCCTGCGCTTCCAGGACCCGGCCAATAACGGCAGGCCCAAAGGAAGGGTGGTCCACATAGGCATCTCCTGAAAACAGAATTATATCCACGTTGGCATAACCCAGTGAATCCAGTTCTTTTCTTGAAGTCGGCAACATACCGCAAAGGTACGTGAGTTTTTGCTATCTTTGAGAAAAAATCACCTGTTATGTTCTCAACCGATATTTACAAACAACGCCGTCAGACATTAAAATCAAAGTTGAATAAAGGAATAGGCCTTTTCATGGGTAATCACGAAGCTCCCTGTAATTATACGGGAAACACCTATCATTTTCGCCAAGACAGCACTTTTTTGTATTATTTTGGGCTTGACGAGCCCGATTTGGCCGCTGTCATTGACTTTGAAACAGGCCGGGAATTCCTGTTCGCGGACGATGTAAGCATAGATGACGTGGTCTGGACCGGTCCGCTCCCCGGAATGCAGGAAAAAGCAGAAAGGATAGGGGTGCGGGAAACCAAACCACGCGGTATGCTATCTGCATATATATCGGGCGAAAAAAAGAAAGGACGTTCCGTTCACTTTCTGCCACCCTACAGAGGGGACAATATGATCGAATTGATGGATATGCTGGGAATTCATCCCGATAAACAGAAAGAAGCAGCCTCCGAAGCCTTGATACGTGCCATAGTCAGCATGCGTATGATCAAACAACCCGAGGAGATCGCTCAGATAGACCTGGCTTGTGATCTGGGTTACGCCATGCACTATACTGCAATGAACATGGCCAAACCGGGTATGGTAGAACAGGAACTGGCCGGCATCATGGAAGGAATTGCCGTAAGCGGGGGTTACATGCCCTCGTTCCCAATCATCCTTACCCAAAACGGAGAAGTAATGCACGGACACTCACACCATCAGATCTTAACCAAAGGCCGGTTATTGCTGATGGATGCCGGAGCAGAACTGCCAAGTCATTATTGCAGTGATTTTACACGTACTATCCCTGTAAGCGGAGAATTTACAGGAATTCAGAAAGACCTGTACAACCTGGTTCTGAAAGCAAACAACCATTGCATTAGTATGTGCGCTCCGGGAGTATCTTTCAAAGATGTACACCTGGCTTCGGCTCACATAATAACAGACGGACTGAAACAATTGGGTCTGATGAAAGGAGATACCGCCAGGGCGGTTGCCGCAGGAGCACACGCCGCATTCTGGCCTACCGGACTGGGACATAATATGGGACTTGACGTCCACGACATGGAAGACCTGGGAGAACAGTTTGTGGGATACGACAACACCGTTTCCCGCAGTCCCCAGTTTGGCCTCAAATCATTGCGTATGGGACGCATCCTGGAACCAGGCAATGTTATGACAGTAGAGCCGGGTTTTTATGTTATTCCTACTCTTTTGGAAATGTGGAAAGCTGAAGGCCACAACGCGGAATTCATCAATTTTGAAAAATGCGAACCCCTCTATGAGTTTGGAGGAATCCGCATTGAAGACGACGTGCTGATTACAAACGACGGATACAGGTTGCTGGGCAGCAAACGGTTACCCGTTACTGTTGAAGAGATCAGGAAAGTAATGAAATGATCTTACCCGGTTAGCGGAAAGTCCATTTTACGGCAACCGTAGGCACTATATAGAATCCACGGTAAAACAGATTGCTGCTCAATTCTATTTCTGTACCCAGACTCAGCCCAAAATCATCGTCAACACCCTTAAATGCATTCAAGTTGACCCAGAACTGCGGTTGTGAAAGCAGGACATAAGTCCCTGATTGCCTCCAGAAATCCAGGAATCCGGCAAAAGTACATTTTCCCCCGGCAAAATCCATTCCCCATACAGTTGTGAACTGGTAATTGGATGGTTTTGGCAAACCCTGAATGTATTTGTACATCAGCGCCACCGAAATGTTTTTGGTGCCGTCCCGGGAGGCAAAAGCATAACTCACCCCCGCCATATAAGCATTGTTGAATAAAATGTTGCCCAATAACCCTCCGTTGTATTCCAGGTGTAAGGCAACCGGAACATCCCAAAATCTAAGGTTACGTGCAATTTCCCAATACGCGTAATTGATACCCTGTGGAGTATAGGTCATATCTATGAAAAAAAAGGTGTCTCCCCAGGCATCTACATGAAACATTTCAGCCGTACTTAGTATGCGGGCATCGCTGCCAAGCGAATCCGGATACAGCCATTGTCCTGTCTTGTAATGCAATTGGAGATTCTGGGCGGTTGCCCCCTGTATCCCGGCAACAGTCAGGATTGTAAACAGGATGATTATTCTACGCATATCCGGCTTTTCAATCGTTTAGGAAAAGAGTCCTGGGATCCTGGAAAAATTGAATAAAATCTTCCACAGAAGCGTGTCCCGGATAGGGTGCAAAAATGTGGTTGGGCATTTTATATTCAGGAGCATTACGCCATACCAATAAATAGGTAATTGGAATATCCTCCGCTGCTTTAAGTATGATCTGAGTAAACCATTCAGGATTGCCCAATCCTCCCATACCGCATTCTGTTAAAGCTATCTGCTTGTTATGTTGCTTGCCAAGGCGTGACAGCATAGTCAGCTCATTGTGCAACACTTCCTTAAATTCCGGCCCGTCCCCGTATGCATCAAGGCCCAGAATATCTACATAATCATCACCCGGATATCTTTCCATATAGACCTGTTCCGTCAGGCCCCCGTAATTGGGAGAATAGGCCATGATAAGGTTGTCCAAACCCCGGTTTTTCATATAATCGACAGTCATTTTCCACAAAGAGACATATTCCCCGGTTGAACAGATCTTTCTCCCCCACCAGAACCAGGATCCGGTATGCTCATGCCAGGGGCGGAAGATTACAGGAATTTTTGTACCGTCTTCCAGGGTAAGTGATTCCAGGAAAAGAGCCGCTTTTTCAAGCCAGCCCAGAAACATTTCATGGTGTGATCCTCCTTCCAGAACCGACGCCACAACTGTATTGTCAGAGGTATCCCAGGCGTTGGAAGAAGTGACAGGATTGCGTATATGCCAACTGATCGTAACGATTCCTCCTGCCAGGTAGTGATCCTTAATAGCCTGACGCATCACATCAAAAGGCACTCCGTCCAGGTTTTTATCATCTCCCAGTTCAATATGCCCCAGATCACAGCCCAATACGGCAGGATGACTGCCACATACTTCTTTCACATCTCCCCTGCCTTCTTCGTATTCCCAGGAGTACCCGTAAAACGGATAATCTTCCTGACCAAAAAAGAATTTGTTGTCAGCCGCTGCCTTTTGCAACCGATCCATAACAGTATCTGCCTCCGGAGATATGGTCCGGACTTGTTTTTCTGTACAGGCGAACGCTGCGATCGCAAGTACAATCAATGCCAATCGTTTCATAGTCACAAATGTAGAAAAAAGGAGTGTAAAAACCTTGCAATGCCGTCGTCATCTACTGAAGGGGCTATATGTGAAGCCGCCTCAAGCACTTTGGGATCATCCGAGTTTCCCATGGCGACACCCACTTGTACGTATTCCAGCATGGGAACGTCATTGCCCCCATCTCCGAATGCCATTGTCCCTTCACAGTCCAGGTTAAAATGTTTCAGGATCTTTTCAATTCCCGTTTTTTTGCTGTTCCCTTTTGGGGTCACATCGGCAAAATGAGGATGCCACCGGCTGGATTCGCAATTTGTAAAGACTTCATTCATGAGCTTCTCTTCCAGTTGCAGATCCCCGTATATATTAACCTGCATAACATCTTCTTCCACGGTTTGCAATGGGCGAATTACGGGAAGATCCACTCCAAGAAATTCAGACAGATCTGTGACATCTTTATTGATATAATTAATATAGACATTGTTCCGCGTCATAAGTGAAACAGGAAACGGTTCATTTTCCTCCAGGTAATGTACAAGTGCCCGAATGTCCTTGCTGTCTATATTGCTCTGGTATATTACCGTCTCATCACCCGTTGCACAATAACACCCGTTTTGTGCCACAACACCGTCAAAATGAATATTGCCCATTTTGGGATGCGAAAAATCCTGAACCAATACTTTTGGCCTGCCCGTGCACAAAAAAACTTTTATGCCCTTTGCCTGGCACGCTTTGATCGCTTTTGCGGCAGACTCGGGTACCGAATGTGTTTTAAAACTTACCAGCGTGCCATCAATGTCAAAAAAGATGGAATGTATCATAAATAAGCCGCAAAGATATATCTTTGTCTCCATGAAACATAGAATAACTGGCATTATCACGCTTCTTCTTCTAACCGGAAGTTTCTTAATGGCGCAAGACCCTGTACACTACAGGAGTGTTATCCGGGAATTGTCTTCTGAAAAATACGAAGGCCGCTCCGATTTTAAGAATGGTGATAAAAAAGCGGCGAGATTCCTGGTCCGGCAATTCAAAAGCATTGAAGGTATTGAACCGGCTCTGAAAAACGGATACCTGCAACCTTTTTCTTACGGCGTGAATGTTTTCCACAAAAAAATGGAAATGAGCCTGAACGGTTCTGAAATGGTCCCCGGCACAGATTTTATTGTCCGCGAATTTTCTCCCTCACAAAAAGGCTCTTACAATTTGGAATATATTTCCAAAGAAGATCACAATCCGGAACGTCTGCTTCCTTTACTGGAAACCGGAAGGTTCAAAGATTCCTACATTGTCTTGCAATTTGACCTGGTATACCAATACCTGGGAATCGCACCCGAGGTTCTATACACAATGCCTGTGGCAGGATTTATTATGATACGTGACGGTCTGCCTCCGTTTTTCAAATCCCGCAGCGGAAAAATGCAACCTGTTCCCGTGATCTGGGTTAGCCCCCGATTTCCGGAGAACGCAAAAAAAATGACCGTCCGCTTTAATAGTCAATGGAAAGATAATTATACATCTTCCAATGTTATCGCACGCATTCCGGGTCGTGATCGTAAAGATTCATGCATTGTTTTTATAGCCCACTACGATCACCTGGGTCATTTCGGCAAAGATGTTTTTTATCCCGGAGCCAATGACAATGCATCCGGAACGGCTTTCCTGCTGACCCTGGCAAGTTATTATGCTAAACCTGAGAACAGGCCTGATCTGACATATATTTTTATAGCAGCTGCCGCTGAAGAGAACAACCTGCTTGGATCAACTTATTATACAAAGAATCCGGTTGTTCCGCTGGACCAAACATTACAGGTCATCAACCTGGATATGGTGGCTGATAACGGAGACCGTTTGTTTGTGGAAACAGGACCGGAAGGAGAAAAAAACCTGCTGCGTTTTCGCGAGATAAACAGCCGTTTAAACCTTTTCGGAACCATAGAACAGCATCCGCTTTCCAACGACAGCGACCATTACCCGTTTGCCATCAACAAAGTTCCGGCACTGTATATAATGGTAGACGGAGATGCCTACTCGGTTTATCACACACCCCTGGATGACTACCCTCATATATATTCCAACCGTTATCTGGATTTATTCAGACTTGTGACGGAATTTGCCAACAGTTTCTGAATATCAGGGACCCAGTTGGCTCCGTTGACCGGCATATACGTTATCATACCCATCTGTTGCCCCATTTTTATATTAGCCTGCCCGTCATCAATAAAAAGGATCTCACCGGGTTTTTCATTCAGTTCAGCAAGTACTTTTTCAAAAATGGCAGCATCGGGTTTTACACAGCGCATTTTGTAAGACAGAAAAAAATGATCAAAGTATGCATTAAGGGAATGCCCGGTCCCGCAAAAATCCGGATGGGCTGCCCATTCCATAATAAAAGGATTTGTATTGCTTAACAGGCAAACCCGGTACTGTTTTCTCAATGATTCAAGAAAAGAGAGCCTTTCCGCGGGGACATCCTTTATAATTGACAACCAGGCATGCGAAGCCTGCTCACAGGTTATGGTTTTTCCGCACAAACGGCTTAACTCCGAACAAAAACCGCTTGCATCAATGCGTCCGTCTTCCAGTTCCAGAAAAAAACCCTTTTGTTTATAACAATCCAGATAAGAAGAGGCATTTTTCAGGCCCAGATCTTGAAATGCAGCTACTGAACGTTCCCGGTCAATGTTGATAATGACCCCGCCCAAATCAAAAATTATAGTTTTAATCATTACTAAAAACAAAGTTTATCCACCCGGTAAACCCATCAGGAAAACGCGGGTCATAAGGCAAACCGTTATCATAGATCATGTTTGCCCCCACGCAGAAAACGGGCAGATGTTGTCCCATTTCACTGCCTCTTACTTCCAGGCGTACCAGGCCCCCGTCCCCGTAACGTACGTTTTCAAGAACAGTAACCCGAACATTGGCGATCTGTTCCAGCAACGGTCTTACCGGACCTGTAAAGATATTATAGGGACATATTTCATCTTTTTTCCCGTGAATGACCCAGATGTGTATTCCTTTTTGTTCATACATTTTCACTTCTTCCAAAGAAGGATTGTCGGCAGGAGCAACCAGGAAAGCACCCCTGATCAGATCGGGACAAGCCGCCATAAAACGCCATGTCATATACCCGCCAGCCGATGTACCGCCAACAATTACACGGTCCTTATCTATCTTGTGTTGTTTTATTACGTCCCTGATCAAAGATTCAAGGGTTGGAATATATACTGAGGTTCCCGTTTTTTCATCTTTTGTCATCCAGGTACCTTTGGGCAGCTGCTGATCACCGGTAGTGGTATCAAAATATTCGTTTGCTTTGGGAAACAATATATACGCACCTCCCAGCTTTTCCTGGTACTCCCTGCCCGCATATACTACAAAATCCGTATAAGCAGCACACATCACCCCTTCCAGGCCGTTGGCAGCTCCGTGAAAGACGACAATCAGGGGATAGTCTTTTTCCGGATCGGCTCCGTGGGCTATCGGATCATAAAGGTAATACTGCAAATCTCCAACTTGAGGATCAATGCCGGAAAAAGTATAATGGTCCAGAAAACCAAGCAGCTCCATATTGTCCCCGGGATGGGTAGGCCCTTTGCCGGTAAAATCATTTTCAGGAGGAAAACGTTTTTCTTCTACATACCGGACAGCAGATTCCCTGTTCCAGGTAATAACTGCCGTTTTATATTTGAAATTTGCATTCAGAAAAGGTATGAAAGTACTGTAAGGCGTACTTTCTGCTACCCCGGCAGCTATTTGTTCCAGAAGTTTTTCCATATGTTCCAGGTAATCCTTTCCCAATTTGTTTAAAGATCTTTTTTGCCAGGAATGCCCTCCCCATAAAGTCAGTTTTTCTACCGTTATATTATTTTCGGCATCCAGGACGTAATCTTTAAAAGACAGAAAGCTCTCATAGAAACGGCCAAAACTATCATAGTCAAAGAGCCACAAGCCTCCTCCTGATCCCAGGGCATCACCCGAAAACACAAGATTTTCATTTTTCAGGATGAACAACGTAGAACCCGGTGTATGACCAGGCAATAAAAAAGTTTCAACAATTCTTCGTTTTCCCAGATCCAGAGAGGCCCCTTTACTGAAATAGACAGTCCTTTCGGCAGGAAACAGATTCTTGTCAGGTGAAAAATCATCTTCAGGAACCCAAAATTCAACTTCAGGATCATTCACAAATGCCGGCAGCATTCCCAGGTGATCCCCGTGGTTATGCGTTACCGTTATGATCAACTTCCTTTTCCCAATCTTATGGTCAATAATCTTCCTAAGCCGTTCGGCCGGATTGTCATACCAGTCAATCTTATTGGAAAGATCAATAAGTAACGCTTTTTTTGATCCGAGTATCAAGTACATATCTGAGCAGTTGTTCATCCCTGTTTCTTTCCCGTCTTCTCCTGTATGTACTCCGGGAGGGTTTTGGTTATTGGCATCCTGGATGTTATACACCTCATCAGCTATCCGTGTAATTGTAAAAGGTCCCGACACCTGCTGTCCGGTTTCTTGTCCAAATGCCTTGTTTAGAGCCGTATTGCCTAAAACCAGGAAAAATATCAATAATAACCTTGTCATGGATTTGTTGAGTTTGTTTCTGAATAAGCAAAAGTAACTTATGAATGGATAAATAGCAATATTCTGAATGAAAACGAGTCCACATTTATGTTATATTTGAACTTCAGTAAATTATTCGTTATGAAAAACATACTCATTTTTATTACTTTATGCATGATTGCCGGTTGTAACACCAACCGAAGCTGCGACATTTCGTGGGATAAGGGATCATGGATAGATCTGACCTGGAATTTTGAAGCAAGCACCACATACTGGCCTACCAACATCACTTTCAGTCACGATACCGTATCTTACGGGATCAACGATAAAGGGTATTTTTATTCTTCTTTTTTCTATGCAGCGGAAGAGCATGGAGGTACACATTTTGATGCACCCTTGCATTTTGCAGAAAACGGCAGATCCATTGAACAAATACTTCCGGAAGAATTTACAGGGGAAGGGATTTGTGTGGATGTGTCAGAGAAGGCACTCAAAGAACCGGATTACCTTATCTGTATCAGGGATTTTGAAGAGTGGGAACAAAAACACGGAAAAATTCCCAACAAAGCCATTGTATTGGTGCGTACCGGGTATGGACAATATTGGGGAGATCCTTTGAAATACACCGGAACATTGAAACAGGGTCTTGAAGGAGTAGCTGAATTGCATTTTCCCGGATTGGATCCGGAAGCGGCTGAATGGCTTGTCAGGGAAAGAAACATTAAGGCTTTCGGCCTGGATACGCCCAGTATTGACAGGGGGCAGTCAACCGAGTTTCTAACCCACCGCATTCTGTTCAGTCACGATGTCACGGCTTATGAAAACATTGCCCGCCTGGAGCTTGTTCCGCCACGGAATTTTTACGTGGTAGCTGCCCCCATGAAGATAAAAGGCGGCAGTGGTGCCCCGTTGCGCCTTCTTGTCTGGATACCTGAAATTTAACTTTGCCCTTACTTTAGCAATTCCAGGATCTCCGGATCGTTGGGTCTGACCTTTGAAGGCCAGTATCCAATCAATCTGCCTTGCTCATCCACCAAATATTTGGCAAAATTCCAACCGGGTGCTTTTTTATTCCAACCGTTTTCAGCGGGATCAGACAACCAACGAAAGACATGATTCTGTTCCTTTCCTTTAACCGATGATTTTTCCATCATTTGAAAAGTAACCCCGTAATTGATCTCGCAAAACTCCAGGATCTCTTCATTGGATCCCGGATCCTGGTTCATAAAATCATTGGAAGGAAATCCCAGGATCACCAGGTCAGGGGCATAGGCCTGGTTAAGCGCTTCGAGCTCCGCAAACTGCGGAGTAAAACCGCATTTGGAGGCCGTATTGACCAGCAGCACCTTCTTGCCACGGAGTTGTTCAAAGGAGAACGCTTCTCCTGTGATGGTTTTAAACGACAATTCATAAAAGTCCTTAGGCGGATCTACAACTTTCCGGTCATTCTGTTTGTTGCTGCCGGTAAATAAAGATATTAGTAAAGCACTCACAATAACAATAGATTTCATTATTTATTTTTTAAAGATTCGCATAACAAAGAGGCCACACAGGCAGACAATCGTTTCTGCCATACTGTCGCACTGGAATAACAGACAATGGGCAATACCCATTCCAGCAATGCCAGTGTGTAAGGAACCAACGTTTTTTCCTCGCGGGCAGTGTACGCGGCATATTCTCTCATTTTTAATGTAAGGGAGGTGTTCCTGTGTATGATCTCCGGCAATTTTCCGTTCCATTCCCGGGCCGGCTTTCTGTCCGGAGAAGACACGTTCCTGTAGAATTCCCTTAGATAATCCAACACATCCAAAAATTCCCGTTCGGTTTCCATAGGATATGATTCTATCATAAAAATGGCTTCCAGACGGGCAAAATCCGACACAACGGACCGGGGCCGGGTCTCGGAAAAATCAATGAGGTATACGTTCATCTCATTATCCAGCAGAATATTCTGCATGTTCAGATCCCCATGGCATATGCACGTATAATAATCCAGGCTCCATTGCCGTCTTTTGGGATATTCTTCCTTAAGAAACCGGTAAGGATTCAAAAAGTCCTCCAGGCTACCGTCTATCCGAAAAGAGACGTCCCGGGCATCTATGCCAAGGATCGACTCGGCTTTTTCAAAAATATCCGAAAAAAAAGTTTTTGTAGGATCATGGTCATCGAAGGGATAGATCTTTTCTTTGACCGGTTGTCCGTACCAGGGTTTTAAAATTTTCAGGAAAATTTTGTCAAACAGCGGCTTCAACGATCCGATATCCATATTATGAAAATACCAGGTCAACCATTTCAATCCGGTATCCTCTCCGCCTATTCCTACAAAATTGTATCGCAATGCGCCTATCTGGCAATGAAAAGCAGTTCCAAGAACCATGGCACTGTTGTTTAGAATATAGGGCATGGCATATTTCCGGCATCGTTCCGCTTCCCTGGATATCAGGGACCTTGCCCCGATCTTCAGCACCGTAGGCCTTAGGACCCTTCCCCTGTCATCGAATGATTTTACATAAAAGGTACTGGCCGAATACCCCCCATGGAGTCTTTTAATCTCCACTTTCTCAGAATCCCGGTATAAGGCCCTGGTAAGGTAACCGTAGTATTTTTCCGTAAGTGTCTCACCGGTGAATATGACCTCGGGTATATACCCGGCTCCCGCTGATACGCCTTGTGAATAAAACAACCAGCACACCGGAGCCCTGAGCATCGCAGAAACATCTCCCGCGGCTATTCCTTCCACGTTTTCCCAGGTAAGCAAGGAACGGCAATACTGCTGAAATGTTTCATGGGGTTGCATCCGGGTTACTCGTTGTAAGAGGAATGTGCCTCCCTGCCATATCCTGCTGTCCCGGCTAAGATAAATAGATAATGCCGGTTTGTCAGGGTCCTGTTCCAGGCATACGGCAGCACAAAGAAAACAACCGTCCACGCAGGATAAATGTGTAGTATATTGTAATATATCAGAGACTTTTACCTTTTGACCATCCTCAACAGATATCTTTACCATAGGAGATTCCCGGACAGACAGTGCCCGGTCAACAAATACAGTTGCCAATGAGGGGTCACCTGCAATCCGGAAATCAGGTGCATAATCCCGGTCGTCAGGAATGAGCCCGGTACAATGGAACAATGTAAAAAAAGATCCTCCGGGAGATCCGCTTCTTAACAAGGTCTCACCAAATGCTCCGGAACCTGCGGCAATAGTCAATGATCCGTAATCCGTTAAAACCGGTTCTTCCCATATCCGGAGACCTGTATCCGGTATTTTTTTTAGAAGTTCCGTCTTCCAGGGAATGTTTTCAGCAAAAACTCTTTCATTCTCTGAAAATGCATTTTCCTTTTCCTCAATGAAAGCTTCGGCTTCCGAAAGCTCATTAAACAGGTTGAACACCAAATCCAATCCGGCTGTCTGGAACACCCGGAACAAATCTTCTGAAAACCCGCATATAGCCAGTTTTCCTCCCTGTGCTCCCAATTCTTTTGATGTTCGCAGTAAAACACGTATACCACTGCTGGACAGGTAAGAACATTCCGAAAAATCGATCACTAAACTACGTTGCAGGGAAGTCACCTCCCGGACAGTCTGATCGAAAAAAGCACTATGAACCGTATCCAGTCTTCCACGGGGCCGGATAGAATGAAAGGATGAATACTGCTGTTTGATAATTTCAAACATATTGCAAGTTAAGTAAAAATCTTTCTATATTTGATTATCTTATCTGACAAATACTTATGAAGTTCATAGGCGGTTTCTTCCTTACGGTGATAATGCTCCCTTGTATCCCTATAAACGCACAATACATCCGGACTCCTGACCCGGGATTAAAGCACAGCGAAAAAACCTTCGGTAATAAAATGATCCGCGGAACCGGTTATTCCCTGGGGTACAACGCAGTAATTATGACTGCCCTTGTCTTATCCCCAGAATACATAAGTCAATGGGACAGAAAAGAGGCGTTTACTGCGACTGCTATGAGGGAGCAATACAAAAAGACTTTTACAACAGCTCCCGTTAAGGATAATGATCTGGCAGTCATTAATTACATTGGTCATCCCTACCAGGGAAGCTTCTACTTCAATGCCACCCGGTCACAAGGAGCAAGGTTCTGGCAGGCTTCTCTTTTCACCATCCTACAATCCGCGCTTTGGGAATATGTATGGGAAGGCGGGCTGGAACAACCCAGCATCCAGGATCTGATAATCACTCCGTTGGGTGGCATCTTGCTGGGGGAATTAAGCCATCGGGCAACACTGGCCATGAGAAAAAACGGCTTTCAATGGTACGAGATCATCGCAACCTGCATAATCAACCCGGCTTTTGCGATCAACAACGGATTTAAACGTCCAGCCTTCTGCGGTAATTGAAAGCGATGGCTATGATAAAGCATACCAGCCCAAAAAGAACCATCATGCCGCTTTCGGGCAAAATAGCTTTTACTCCGGCATCCTTCATAAAGACTTCCAGGAAGCCGGAAAGGCCCCAGTGCATGGGAGAAAACATTCCTATCATACGCAATGTATCGGACATAATGAAAGTCGGTATCCAGATCCCTCCGATGGCAGCCATAATAACTATGGATATGGCCCCGAACACTGCCGATTGATGGAAGTTTTCGGCTATGTTTCCTATAGCTATGCCGTATCCGATCGCAGCCAGTGCAGCAGACAGTCCCAAGATGATCAGAGCCAACGGAGAACTGCCCAAATTAAGTGATTCAGTTCCAAAAAGCGGTAAAACAAACACACCTATTAGCAACATCAGTCCAAACTGCATAAGGGAAACCAATGTAAACACGATCGCTTTGCTCAACAAATATTCTGTATAGGAACAAGGCATTGTCAACAACCGGGAAAAACTGCCATCCTGCCTTTCCCGGATAATACTCCCGGAAAGGGATATGACAATAAAAAATATGGCAAAAAGAGACCACGCCGGCACATTATGCTGCACCGGATTGGGAACCATATCTTTTCCTTCCAGCTGTGCATCCCGTATGTCAATATATACCTGCTGACCTGCAAAACCGGCGGTGGATATGGGAATAGGACTTATTTCGTTCACCTGCCGGGTGATTTCTTTCATTATATAATCAAATTCAATTTTTTGCGTCTTCTCTTTTAACGTACTCATAATAGTCGTATAAAAGGACGCTTTGGTCGTCGGATCCACATAGATAACAAAACCGACACTGTCCATGGCCGGCAATTCCACAGCACCACTAAATGTGGCCAATACATACCTGGCCACGTTCTTTTGAATGTTTTCCGTTGTGTTTTCCGGAATAAATATTCCAAGGGTATACCGGCTGGATGCAATTTCTTTTTCGATTTGCTGCAAAGTGGGAACCTTTCCTTCAATTTGCCTTTCAATCTTGAAAACCCCGGACGCTTCAAGTTCTTTGTCAATGGCTTTGCCGAGTTCACCTTTGTCGTTATTGATCAGTATAAGGGGAACCGAGGCGTCGGTGATGGCCCTGAATGTACTCTCCTGAAGCAACGTCATCAGGATCACCAGAACAACCGGCATCAGGAACATCAGCAGCAACCCGGCCAGATCCCTTTTCAATAACAGGTAATCTTTATATAGCAGGTACCTGAATTTTTTCATTGGTTGTCCCTCATTCTTTTTCCGGTAAGCAACAGGTACATTGATTCCATGCTGTCACAAGATGTGTATATATTCCTGAGATCTGAAGGATGTCCCTGGCAAATAATTGCTCCGTTATCCATAAACGCCACCTCTGTACATATCTGTTCTGCCTCTTCCAGATAGTGGGATATGAAAAGAACAGTGGTTCCGGAACGGTTAATTTCCACCAATTTTTCCAATATCAGTCTCCTTGACTGGGCATCCACCCCTACAGTAGGTTCATCCAGGATCAGTATTTTGGGAGCATGAAGCAAACCGGCAATCAAATTAACACGACGTTTCATTCCGCCGGAGAAGCGGTTGATATACGAATTACGGCTTGCGGACAAATCAAAAAGGCCCAGGAGTTCGTCAATCCTTTTTTCCAACAATTCTTTTCTTATCCCGTACAATCCTCCCAGAATTTTCAGATTTTCATACGCAGTCATGGTAGGAAATAATGCAATATCCTGGGGCACAAGCCCAAACAGCGGTTTTACGGGGTTCATCCCGTTCGCCAGGGAGTGTCCGTCCACAATCACTTCACCGCTATCGTATTTGCGAAGACCGCAAATAATGTTGATCGCAGTGGTTTTTCCCGCCCCGTTTGGGGCCAGAAGACCAAAGAGCGAACCATAAGGGATCTTGAGCGACAACCCGTTGAGTGTGGGGTGATCTTTGCCTTTGTAGGTTTTATTCAGATCCCTTGTTTCTATGGCGTATGTATCACCCACGCTTTATTGAATTTTCCAGTTTCCTGAAGACCTCTGTTTCCCTGGCAGAAATAACTTCCAGCTTATCAGCAATATCATTGTAAGAAAGAATGATCCCTTCACGTTTTTTGAAAAACCTGGCCGCATGATAGGAAAAATCCCTCCATAAATCCCCGACTTCTGTCAATTCCATGGACAATTGATTCCACTCGGGTTTGTTTAAAAACTCCGATGCTTCCTGTAAAAAAGCAGCATACATAAACCGGAATCCCGCCCCGCCGGTACCTATCTCTTCAAGCATCCTGATAACCTGAGCCAGATTCATTGCAGCACCGCGTTCTCCGTAGAGTCTTTCCCACTTGCGCATTCTTTTTGCCAGGTAAGCGATCCCTTTTGCTCCAAACATGTTGAAAGGAATTCCTAACATCCCGGAACAAGTCTTGAGTGTTGCTTTATAAAGCATATCGGCAGTCAACGGTTTGTAATGTTCCGTACTTTTTATGTAATACATTCGTCCTTCCGGAGGACTTGTCCCCTGGGCAAAACGGACTTTCTTGAGATTCTCGGCGGAAAGACGGTTTTTGTTCATCCCTATGGGATCCGAAACAATATATTCATCCCCCTCTTTACCAATTACACAAAGGTTATGGGCGTTGAAATGCATCCGGTATTCCTTCGGAAAATACGACAAATGGTATACCCCTACCCTTAAGCCTACAGGTATCCCCTGTGCAAGCACTTCATCCAGTTTGGCCATGGCTTTGTCCGGATCTTTGAATTTATGCCACTGCACTTCAATCCCCAAAGCACGCGTTACCCTTGTAAAAATACTACCCGGGAAGTACCTGAAAGAAGTCAGGGCCATCCCGTGCAATCTGTAGAAAGGCATGTGGGAGAAAAAAATACCGGACCCCAGTCCCAGAACCATGGGTTCACTGAGTTTAATCCCGTAAAAATTCAGTAAATTTCTCACAACACCGTTTTCGCAATGGGCGGCGTGCCTGTGTTCAAAATTGATTTCCATATTTAATCGATAGAGGTAAGTTCTTCAACACTTATATTCATGGCATCCGCAATATGGGAAAGATCCTCGGCTTTAATAAAAGCAAAGTGTTTGGGTTTACAGAGTTTATTTATTTTTCGTTTTGATAAACCGGTATAATCTGCCAGGATCCTTGGTGTCATCAGTAAGCGGATCATATGATACATTATGGGACTGTATTTGCCGGCAATGACTTCTTTACGAATTTCCTGTGCTTCTTCGCTTTTATAACTCCATGAAAATTTAATGGCTTCATTTTTTGGAGCCCATCCGGCACTGGGAATTTCCCGGTATTTTCCATCGTCATCCAGTGCATACGTTCTATCTCTTAATAAAACATCTCCGTCCGGTTGCAGAAACTCGTCATCTTGTGGAACGTCCTTGACTTTCATGGTTCGAATATTTAGTTGCAAATATACTATTTTTCAATATTAACATTACTGAAAACATAGGTGGTGACGTAACCTGATCTTTCGTGAACTACTACTTCTTTGAGTGCATATTTTGAACTGTCAAAACACAGATCTATACTGACAAAAGAATTCTCTGATTCTTTTTTTGCATTCTTAATCGTTACACAATGACCTTTTTCATTCAGCTTGTAGTTCAATTCGTAATTTGTTCCCAACTCCTTTAAAAAGCCTTTCATACAGATGTTCATTATCTGGGCCATTTCCGCCATCGCATTTTTCTGACCTTTAAAGGCATAGACAGTTGTTTTTTCTTCCGTAATGATCTCGACTTCCTTTTCTTTGACTACAATACTCATTACACGGGGTGTTTCGTAGTCAAACCGGATTTCTTTGTTTTTTTCATACCTGAAAGTCCCCGTAGACACAATTTTTACATCAAGTGAGATGACTTCTTTTGTTTGCTTGAAAGATCCCGATAACGTTTCTATTTGGGTAGAGATACTTGCCAGTTGACTGTAAAAATCTTTGTCCTGGGCAGTTGTTTTACCAATTGGCAAAATTAATAGTATGACCGGCAATAATAAAAGAATTTTTCTCATTTCAAATCTCTTTTAAAATGGCTTGCAATTTAAGAACGGTCAATGATCCATGCTTCATTTCCGCTCTTATTTTTTTACTTTCATTGACATTTTCCCACAAGATCCTCAGGAATATTTTATCAGGATTTTCAGGATCTGCCATTCCGGTAAATTTACAGAAATCTATAGTATGATATTGTAATTCCAATCCTAAAAAAAGTTCCAAACATCTTCTCACCAGGAACAACGAACAGACTCCGGGTAAGACCGGCTTGCCGGGAAAATGCCCCAAAAAAACAGGATTTGTGACATTTATTGCCGCAATGGCAGTAAGCGTGCTCTCACATTCTCTATGTATTGATTCAATATAGAAGAGATCCCTCAACATTATCCGGTTGTTTAATCAATACGCTCAATCTTAATCGGGGATGATCAATTTGTATGGTTTTAGGAAAACCTCCTTCGTAGTCTTTCGCTGTGATCAATGTTTTTAATGGTCCGTGACCGGTTTCAAGCATCCGGATATTTCCGTTTTCATTTATTTCAAAATTTGTTTTTTTAAAGATTTGCGGAGAAAACAAAATTGAAAAATCACTCCACAAAAGATCCAGTGCCCTTTTCCTGTCCAGGAAATCTACCACATACAATATGCGGTATTCATCGGACGTTCCTTCCAAATCAAATAGGGACATGCCGATGTGTGACGTTAATATAAATCGCTGATTTCCTGATTTATCCATATTTACCAACAACCATCCTTCTACATTATTCTTTCCGTAAATCAGTTGAAAGTCATACATTTTCACACCTTCTGATGTGTTCAGTAACGGTCTTACATTTTCCGGGGGAATTTTTCCTGTAGTGCCGCAGGCAGCAAATAATAAGACCAATACCGCCAATGCAAATATTCTCATCCTGCCAATCCCTTAATGGTTATTACCTTCATTTCTCCTTCCGCTATAAGCCGGCTGTTACAGTAAGTTTTAACCCTTAAAACAAAAAATCCCGTGAATTTATGGATTTCTTTTATACCTGTTATTATTTTGTCACCGGCATGAACCGGGGTATAAAAATGATATTCGTTCACAGATCCCACAAAACCGGGAACTACGTCCCCGCCCTGTTCCAGGGTATCAACTCCAGCCGCCAGAGCCACTGACTGGGCTGCATGTTCAATAATACCTTCTTCCAGAAAAATATCTTGTGGGCAAAATAACGAATTCTGTACAGGAGTATAACCCGAATAAGAGGCCTCTCCATCCCTGCCGTAATAAGAATCTATGAGGAAAACAGGCGGACGGTGAGGAATATATTTATACAAAGATCTTCCGGATATTAAAACGTTCTCAGGTATTTTCACAGAGCACGAAGATAGGAATTATTCTTGTTACTAAAATTGTAACCATAACGTTCCGGCTTTCACTTCTGACTATGAGAATGTTATAAAATTATTATTCTCTCCCGAAGCCTTTCATTAAAAAATTTCTCTGTGAAATCATTGTTTTTTTGAGTGATTTTACGTTATATTTACAATATGCTTATACCTAAAAGTTCAGAATTAGAAGTGAATCCGATCATTACAATTACAGAGGCGAAAATCTATACTACATATATATACACACTAAAGATTTATTAACCTACCTAATTGATTTTGGATGAAACCAATTACCGAACTAGTTAAGGACCTTGCCGACCGGCACGGCAGAGAGCGACGTAGTCTATTGCCGATCCTCCAGGGAGTAGTTGAACAGGAAAAATACCTATCTGAATTTTCCATGCTGACCATTTCACGTGAACTGAATATTCCTGTAACGGAAGTTTACGGAACTGCTACTTTTTATTCTTTCATGGAATGCAAAAAAATGGGCAAATACATTATTCGTATTTGCAAAACGATCACATGTTCCATGAAAGGAGAGAAACAAATTCTTCTTGCCATAGAGGATATGTTGAAGATCAAGGTCGGAGAAACCACACAGGACGGAAAATTCACCCTCCTGGAAACCAACTGCCTGGGATTTTGTCACAAAGCCCCTGCTATGTTGATCAACAACGAAGTGTACACAGAACTTACCCCGGAAAAGATCCGGGAAATTTTAACCAGTTACCTGAATGATAAAATCATAGGAGGTGAACATGTCAACTAGTCACATTCTAAAAAGAGCCGATTTCATTTTCAAGAACGAAAATGACTGGGAAGAAGTGCTTACCAAAAGCCTGGCGCGTACCCCAAACGAACTGATAAACGAATTGATCAGTTCCGAGTTAAAAGGAAGAGGCGGAGCCGGTTTCCCCACAGGATTGAAATGGAAACTTACTTCTGAATTGAAATCAGATGAAAAGTATGTTATCTGTAACGCCGATGAAGGAGAACCGGGAACTTTCAAAGACAGGGAGATCCTGTCCCGGGTTCCTTTTAAGGTTTTAACGGCAATTGCCATCTGCGGTTACGTAATAGGGGCAAAAAAAGGTTACATATACCTCCGGGGCGAATATTTTTTCCTGCAACAGGAATTGAAAAAAGCAATCAGTGAATTTGAATTTTTCTGTAAGGAAATTAAATATGATTTCAAGATCAGCATATTTATGGGAAGCGGTGCTTATATATGCGGCGAGGAAACAGCCCTGTTTGAATCCATGGAAGGGAAACGTGGAGAACCACGCAACAAGCCACCCTATCCCACAGCTTACGGTTATATGGGAAAACCAACGGTTATAAACAACGTTGAAACGCTGTCCCATACCTACACAATATTCAATTACGGATCCAAACGCTTTTACGACCTGGGTGTTCAGTTCTCCCGCGGAACAAAACTTTTCTCTGTTTCGGGTGACACACCAAAACCGGGTATTTATGAACTTGAACTTGGAATGAGTCTCACTGATTTTGTTGAAGAATTCGGGGATGACGATACCAAAGCGGTTCAGGTTGGCGGTGCTGCCGGGTTCCTTGTCCCACGTAAAAAATTCGCCGAGACAAGCATCGGCTATGAAGGCAAACTGGTAGGGATCTCGCTTCCTACAGGAGGCTCCATGATGTTGTTCAACAGTTCCCGTTCCATGTTTAACGTACTGGACAATTACCTGAATTTCTTTGCCGAGGAATCTTGCGGTCAATGCACACCTTGTCGTGTTGGTTGCCAACAATTACTCAAAGGCATTAAAGCTGTGAAGCGGGGAGAGAAACCGGCTTCATACCTGGATAAACTCCTGAGTCTTGCCGAAACCATGCAGCTGACAGCTAAATGCGGCCTGGGACAATCCGTGGCAAATTCCTTCTCTTCCATTGTGGAGAATTTCAGAGAGGAGATGATTTACTAAACCAGAAAATTGACAGTAATGGGAAAGAAAATAAAAATTACCGTAAACGGACAACCCGTAGAAGTTGAAAAAGGCACGTCTATACTGGATGCCGCCAATCAAATAGGGGTGATCATCCCCACTTTATGTTACCATAAGGACCTGTGTGTAGCAGGTAACTGCCGCGTCTGTGTAGTGGAAGTGGTTGGACAAAAACGTCTTGCTCCTGCCTGTGCCACTCCGTGTGAAGACGGGATGGACATTCTGACAAACACCCACAAAGTCAGGAATTCCAGGAAACACATCATTGAGCTGCTTCTTTCGGAGCACAACGCCGATTGTACAAGCTGTTACAAGAACGGCAATTGCGAATTGCAGCTTTTGGCCTCGGAATACAAGATCATGAGCCAGGATTTCATCCACCTTGTACCCTTCCGGAATTACACCATTGACGACTTTTCGCCTTCCATCATCAAAGACGACAGCAAATGCATCCGTTGCCAGCGCTGCGTCAGAACATGTGCCGAGTTGCAAAGCGTCAACGCCCTGACCATGGCACACAAAGGTGAATATGCCATGATCACCACGTTCTTTGAAAAATCCATGAACGACGTGATCTGCACCAACTGCGGACAGTGCGTCAACCACTGCCCTACCGGTGCACTGGTTGAAAAGAATTACATAGAGGAAGTCTGGTCCGCCATCTCGGACAAAGACAAATACGTGGTTATCCAGACGGCTCCCGCGGTGCGCGTGGGGCTGGGCGAGGAACTCGGCTTTGATCCCGGAAGCCGCTCCACAGGAAAAATGGTGGCAGCTTTAAAACGCCTGGGATTCGATTCCGTGATGGATACCGATTTTACCGCCGATTTGACGATCATGGAAGAAGGTACGGAGCTGCTTACGCGGTTGAAAAAAGCCCTGGCAGAGAACGACAAGACCGTCAAGTTCCCCATGACCACTTCCTGTTCACCCGGATGGATCAAATTCATTGAGCACCTTTATCCCGAATACCTGGACAATCTTTCCAGCTGTAAATCACCCCAACAGATGTTTGGTGCATTGGTAAAAACGTATTATGCCAAAGCCCGAAAGCTGGATCCGGCAAAAATTGTGTCCGTTTCCGTAATGCCCTGTACCGCTAAAAAGTTCGAGGCGGCCAGGCCGGAAATGCACGACAGCGGTTACCGTGACGTAGATTACGTATTGACCACACGTGAACTGGCCATCATGATCAAGCAGGCAGGTATAGACTTCAAGAAACTGGACGATATGCATTTTGACCGTTTGATGGGAGAATCAACAGGAGCCGGTGTAATATTTGGAGCTACCGGAGGTGTTATGGAAGCAGCCCTTCGGACTGCCTATGAACTGGTTACAGGCAGAGAGGTACCTTTTGAGAATCTGGACATTAACCCGGTCCGCGGGATGGAAGGCATCCGTGAAGCCAAAATTAAAATTGAAAATCCGCTGAAGGAATGGGCCTTCCTGGATGGCGTGGAACTTAAGTGTGCAGTAGCTCACGGATTGACCAACGTCAAGTATATGATGGATAAATTAAGAGCCGGAAAAGTCGATTATCATTTCATAGAGTTCATGGCTTGTCCGGGCGGCTGTCTGGGTGGCGGAGGCCAGCCCATACCCACCAATCCGGAGATACGTCAACGCCGTGCCGAGGCCATTTACGCCGAGGATGCCGGAATGCCCGTCAGAAAATCTCATGAAAATCCAGAGATCGTCAAGATCTACAAAGATTTCCTGGGGCATCCCCTGAGCGAAGTATCTCATCACCTGCTTCATACCAAATATACACCCAGAAGCATGTAGCATCTATTTTAACTGAAACCATTGAAAGTGACCTTGCATGGAAGGTCACTTTTTTTTGTTATTTTTGGGTAACCTTAATAGAATAACCATGAAAAATAAAACACTATCTGTCATAAACATCTTCCTGTATCTGGGAATGATCATAGTAAATGCCCTGGCAAATGCACTCCCCATAAACGGTATGACTACCGGGGAATTGTCAGACAGTTATCCGAACTTATTTGTACCTGCCGGAATAACCTTTTCCATTTGGGGGATAATCTATCTATTATTGCTGGTTTTTGTTGTTTATCAGGTGGCTGCCGTTTACGGCAAAAAAAACCGTTTTGCTTTAACTATCAGACAAAATCAGGTTTTTTCCCTAACCTGTATATTGAATGCAGCCTGGATAATCACCTGGCATTATCAGCTGATTCTCTGGTCAGTAGTAGTTATGATCGCATTGCTGCTGTGTTTGATATCCCTTTATAATTCACTCTATAATGTGAACATCGAGAGTGGTATGGGGAAATTTGCCTTCAGGGTTTCTATTGGTGTTTACCTAGGGTGGATCTCAGTAGCTACGATTGCCAATCTTACTGCATTGCTGGTATTCCGGAACTGGGACGGATTTGGCCTGAGTGAAAACATCTGGACCATAGCGGTAATGGTCGTGGGATTTATCCTGGCAGTCCTGGTCACCCTGCGCAACCGGGACATATTCTATTCGCTGGTAATTATCTGGGCCTATTACGGCATCATCATCAAACGCACGGCAGACATGGTCGCCCATCAAGACATCATCACCACTGCCTGGATCGTAATCGTTTTAACTGCGCTGCTTATAGTATACACACTAATAAGTTCCTGTGCCAGCGGCAAAGGCAAAGGATTGCTCTGCCGGGGATAAGACCACATATCCAAACAGCTTCCCTTGTCGCCGAAAACAGGCTACAAGCGATTCGGATCGCACCTCCGTGGATCGAGCCACATATATCTGAACAACTTCCCTTGTCGCCGAAAACAGGCTACAAGCGATGCGGATCGCACCTTCGTGGATCGAGCCACATATATCTGAATATGCACAAATCCTTTTCTGTTACGTAAGCACTCCTGCATACGAGCCAGGCTTTATGCAAAACAAAGATTTTGTTTCCGTCCAGCATTGAGTTTACACAAAAACAATAAAAAAGATAACATCATAGAGGACAAAAATATTCAGTACAGTTATTTCACGGCGTCCCTAACAATCATCATAATTCAAGCCGGACACTCGCATTCCGACACCTGAAAAATTTATTACAGATCTCTCTCTGTAAATGTTAACTTGCATTTTCATAATACAATTTTGTCCCGTTTTTTTTTGCAGCAACCAGGCCTGTATTTCGTTAACTTCCTTGCCAATAATTAATTATTTTTGTATGCCTTCCCATTGTGGGGTTGATTAAACATGAAGAATAATGGAAAAGGAATTTTCAGGTGCTTCAGCGCCAGATAGTCGTACATTCTACGACAAAGAGAATCAATGTGAATATTTATTTAATAAATCAGGTCCGTTCTGGCATCTGTGTACACCCGGTCATTTGACGGAGATTTTGTTTACTACTGATGAAGAATTTGGATTTGGGATGAATCTGATGGGAATTTGTTCAGACAGGTTTCCCTGGCTTAAGATCTACACTTTTGAACTGATGAACAATCATCTTCACTGTATTCTTTCAGGAGGGAGGAAAGATTGTGAAGATCTGTTTGAAATGTATCATGCACGTCTGCAAAGGTATCTAGTCATAACAAGAAGAGAGGCAGATTTGTCTGCTTTCAAGGCATCACTTCTTAATATTCCTGATATGCAAGCTCTTAGGAATGAAATCGTATACATTAACCGTAACGGGTACTTGGTAAAATCATCATTTACACCGTATTCATATTTATGGGGAGCAGGCTATCTGTATTTTAATCCCATTTACGAAATGATACCCTCTACTGCTTTCAACTCTTTAACATTAAGAGATAAAAGAAACATTTGTCGCAGCAGAGATGTGGCCATGTCAGAACGTATCAGGGTTTTTAATAATATCATTTTGCCGTCAAGCTTTTGTTGCATTAAAGAAGGTGAGCATTTCTTTAGAGATGCACATCATTACTTCAACCTGTTATCAAAGAACTTTGAAGCATACAGCGAAATCGCGAAAAAACTTAAAGATTCGGTTTTTCTCAGCGATGAAGAGATGTATTCAGCGGTACAATCTATGTGTTTAAAAGGTTATAACCTGAGCAAACCTGTTTTGCTGCCGTCAGCCGCTAAAATTGATATTGCAAAGAAGATGCATTATGATTACAACGCATCGAATAAGCAAATTCGAAGAATCCTGAAAATTGATGCAAGCATCATAGAATCATTATTTCCAAAACGCATGTAAAAAACTTATTATCATATTTTTTAGAGGAAGAGGGAGGACTGAGGGGATCAAGCTTTGAATCGGGGAACTTCTTACAGACTCTCCTTATTCTTATTTGTTTCACTTTTAATTTACATACCATGAAAAAAGAAAAAGAAATGCGGATGAAGAAAATGCTGGAGGTAACTATGGATTCAAATGGAATGCTTCACTTTGAAAGTGATCTGGTTCTGTCTAGAACACAGGATATGGAAATTCTTATGGACCTGATTCCACGAACAGTATTCTCAATCCAGACTACATTGTTTGGGTCAACCGAACAATCAGTAACAGCTGTAATAAGGTCTTTATCAATTGCTGAAATATGTTGCTGTATGGATGCTGAAGATATGCTTGAGCACTATAATAGAGTTGTTAAAAATACAATTAAAGAGGTAAGACATGCTAACGAAGAAATGATTAAGTCCGGGAAAGCCAGGATGATCCCGAATATAACGGATATGAAAACAATGAATTAAGTTTAATGTTCATAGTATGTCTGCAACTTCTCCGGTGGAAAAACGCCGTTCTGTCCTCAAAAACAGCCCTATATGAGGATGGAAGGCAGAAAATCCCGGGTCTGTCCTCAAAAACAGCCTTATATGAGGATGGATAGCAGAAAATCCCGGGTTCATCCTCAAAAACAGCCCTATATGAGGATGGAAGGCAGAAAATCCCGGGTCTGTCCTCAAAAACAGCCTTATATGAGGATGGAGTGCGGTATTATAAATTGATGGAGCATCAGAAACTTAATTTTTTAGGAAAAATCAGAGTTGTCCTACAATGAGCCAAAACCAGAACGAAGTGTCGAAGATGAACTCATATACTGGTTTTCTCCAAAAATTGGGAAATGTTTCAGTATAGTTTCTTTAAAAACCTTTATGAATGATTCTGTGAATAATTGATTATCTTTGTTTCGCAAAGCAGACAAATGAGGTCTGTTTTTGTGTGCATGAAGCATCCTGGGACTAGTTTCCCGGGATGCTTATTTATTAAGTCGGGGATATGGTCGGGGATTTTTCAAAAGCAAAAACCACAAGTAGTTGATAATAACTACTTGTGGTTTTTCAGGGTACCCGGAGCCGATACATAACCGATAAAACAAGGGAAAGGAAAAGAAAGGTAATGGCTATTAATCAGGCTATTAAGCAATGGCAAATATAATGATTTTTTCTTATTTTAGCCTATATTTTCACAAATAGTACACCTTTAGTACACCTTTGCTCTATATAATTATTATCTTTGTGATAACAAGGGAAAACAAGGGCAATCAAAGGTTTAAGACTATGGCAGCAATTAAAAAAAGTGTAAAGGACAATCCAAAATTATTACAAAAAGAGCTATCTGGGGGCAAAATAAGCCTATTTTTAGAGTATTATCTGGGCAGAACAGAAACACCTATACTTGATGCAGCCGGGCAACCTGTGCTCTATCAGAGCGGTAATATGGCAGGAAAGCCAAAGTATTCTATTAAGCACACCAGAAAAAAAGAGAGCCTCAACCTGTATCTTATTGCTAAGCCCAGAACAGCAGCAGAGCGGCAACAGAACAAAGAAACACTTGAGCTTGCCAAGCAAATAAGATTTGAGAAAGAGCAGCAGCTCTTGCAAGGTAATCTTGGCTACAGGCTAAAAAGCAACCAGCGGCATATTAATTTTCTGGACTATTTCCAAGGCTATATTGACAGGTACACCAAAAAAGATATAAGAATGATGCAAATTGCCTTGCAGCGGTTTAAGGACTTTCTTTCCAGCTCTAAGCGGTATGAGCTCTATGCTAAAAGCATAAAACCTGAGCAGATCACTAAAGATATGATGCTTGCTTTCACAGAGTACTTACAGAGCCGGAGTGTGGGCGAGGGAGCAAAAGGGATCTATCAGAGGTTTAAGAAAGTAATGGCTTATGCAGTTGAGCACGATGTGATAAAGCAGAACCCTTGCAGGGGCATATCTATTAAGGTGGATGAGCAGCAGCTGAGAAAAGATGTGCTTTCTATGGATGAGATCCAGCAGCTTATAAATACACACTACCAATATGAGAGTGATAATATAAGACGTGCTTTTATTTTGTGCCTCTATTGTGGGTTGAGGTTTTGTGATGTGAAAGAGTTGAGGTTTTCAAATGTGGACTATGCCAACAGCCTCTTGATATTTGAGCAGAGCAAAACCAAAGGACACTCTGCCAGCAGCGGTGTAGTAATTCCTCTAAATTCTGGCATTCTTTCATTGATTGGGGAACCTCAAGCCGGGCAGGGCGATGCTCTTATTTTCAATCTGCCCTCTTATGAGGCTTGTTGTAAAGCTGTAAAGCGTTGGGTGGCAAGGGCTGGCATTAATAAGCATATAAGCTGGCATTGTGCCAGGCATTCCTTTGCTGTGAATATCCTCAACAATGGGGCTAATATCAAGACACTTGCCAGCTTATTAGGGCACAGCGGCTTGAAACATACAGAGAAATACACCCGGGCTGTAGATAGCTTGAAAAAGGCGGCTATAGATAGTTTACCAATGCCAAAACTTTAATACTATGAGAAAGATTTACAATCATATTGACTTGCTGGGAGAGCGGCGGCTAATAGACATATACAAGCATTTTGTTGAGGCTGGAACCGGTCCTGAGAGTATGCTGGATCTTGTACAGACGTGGGCAAAAGTTAATTTTAAGACAGATCAACAAGCTATTGATATACTTGATAAGCAGCTTGGGAGAGATACAACCACAGGCATAAAAAAGGCGTTTGATAGGCAGCAGAGAAACCAGCACCGGGCAAGGCTAATGAGAGTACACCCGGAGCAAGACTACCAGCACACTTACTTTGATATGTTTGCCAAATGTGCAAGGGATCAGAGCGACCTAATAGAGAATATAAAAGCATATACTGAGAGCTATGGCGGCAGCATTGCTAAAGAAATAGAGTTTGCCAAAAGGGCAATAAATGAGCTTATAGAAAGGGCAGAGCAAGTGAAAGCAGATATATTGCTGCAAGCCTCAGAGCCGGTGTACTACATTGAGGGCGAGGCACAGAAAAAGCAGAATGCAGAGGCAAAAGCATCTGTGATGCTCTGGATCTGTGATAGTGGGGAAAATATGAGCCCTATTACTTACAGACAGCTTGAAAGATTCAAAAAGCAGCTTGATGCTTATGCAGATCAGAGCACCGAGGCTGCATTGCCCAAAATATTACAGCCGGCAAAGGTTTATTTTCAGCGAGCAGTTGAGGCTGGATATATGATAGAGCAGCCGGGCGGCTACAAGTGGTTAAGTAAAATTAGCCGTTTGGCATACTTTGGTTATATGATAGAGTTAAAATTAAAGCTTGGTAATTATCCAGAGAAAGCAATGCAAACAGCCTTTGGAGTACCAAACCGACTTTCATCAAATGCTGATAGTGCCCTTGGTGCAAAAAAAGATCAAGAATGGCGGCAAGAGATAAAGCTGCTATTTGAATAAGCATACAAACACTTTGTACACACAGCCCTCAAGAGAAACCCGGGGGCTGTTTTTTGTTGTTGCATTAACCTCAACAAGCACCTCAACAAACCACAATAGTAATGCTCTCACATAGTTAAGATATTTGCCCTTGGATAATCCAAAGGGGTAGTGCACACCCATAGTATTAACTTTTTTTATTAAAACTATGACAAAAGAGGAAATAAAAGAAATTACCGATTTAGTAATAAATGAATGCAACGTGAGCTGCAAGAGTGTGCTAACCAGCAGCGAGGCGGCAAAGTATATGGGTGTAAGTATGAGCTATCTGTACAAATTAACAGCAGATCAAAAAGTGCCTCACTACAAACCCGGTGGTAAAATGTGCTATTTCAACCGGGCAGAGCTTGAGCAATGGCTACAGAGCAACCGAGTGGCAACCGGGGCAGAGATAGCTCAAAAAGCCCAGAATTATTGCCAAAAAGGGGGTGGGCTATGATCCTGACAGATTATTACCTGTTTAAGCATTTGCCAGATTGTACAAGCATAATGAGGCGTGATTGTGTAGCCTCAACAAAGAGTTACCCGGAGCTTGAGGCATTGAGAAATAAAAAAAATGAGCTCTTTGTGTACTTTGGAGATCTGCCAGAGAGATTTGCCGGCGATGTAAAGAGGAAAGCAACAAAATGCCTGACCAAAACAAAAAACATATCAAGCCTATTTGTGCCAGATATTACCAGACCTTATGCCTTTGGGGATATTGCAAGCACTCAAGACTGCATATTAATTGAGCACGATCAAAAATTTTGCACCCTTGAGCTCTTTGTTGCCAGGGGGCAGAGATGCAACCAGATGCAGCTTTACAACCTGTTTGCAGAGGGAGAGCTGGCAGAAGAGGTGCAAGCACTCAGGGCAGCAGCAACCGGCGAGAGAGAGCCAGCAGAAGAGGGCGGCAAGTGATGAAAAAGATGCCTATTTACACACTTTCCTTATTAATACATATTTCATTACTAAATCAGTAATAAATGATAGATAGTGTAGATTTAAGATTAAGCAGATATGATGCCCCAAAAACCGACTTTTTAGGGGAAACAAGCAAGTATTTTCAATTCCTGACAGAGCAGCAGAATAGTTTGGGAGAGTATAAGATATTTGGAACCCTGGGCGGTTTGAAAGTGGTTGCATCAAAGGAAAGTGTGTATGTGGGCAAAGGCTCACTCTGCAAGTGGGCGTTGGGGGATAATTTCCAGACACTTGACAGGCTAACAACCCAGCGAGCTCTGGAGTGCCTTGCAGATACCTTGCATTTACCAATGGACAGGGCAGCTGTTACCCGGCTGGATGTGGGGCAAAATTTCCTATTAAAATACCCGGTTGAGGTTTACTTTAATCATTTGGGGGAGTTTGGCAGAGCAAAGCGACTGCCCCAGCCTACCGGGCTATATTACCAGATAACAACCGGGCAGCTTGTTTTTTATGATAAAGTAAAAGAGCAGCGGCAAAAGCGTTGTGCCATTCCAGAGCTTTACCAAGGAAAGAACGTCTTAAGGTATGAGATTAGGTACAAGCATAGTGTGGCAAAGGCTTTCTCTTCCAGCGAGGTAACAGCGGCGAGCCTGTACAATGAGCGGTTTTATTGGGATGCTGTGAGCAGGTGGTGCAAGGCTTATGAGGCTATCAAAAAGATCAATGATGTAACAATAAATTTTCAAGCAATGACTACTAAAAAGGATCTTTACAGAATGGGGCTTGTTGCCCTTGTTGAGCACGTTGGCGGCGTGGGTGCTTTCCTTGAGCAGCTAAATGAGGCACAGAGAGCCGGCACACTCACAGCCAAGCAAAAGTATGATCTGAGAGAGGCAGCCCTTGGTGCTACAAAAGTTGAGGCTCCAGGGATCTTGACAGATAACACAATTATACAAGAGCTAACCGGCAAGGTAGAGCAAGTAAAGCGGTGCTGTAGATAGCACAGAGCCAATGAAAATAACATTAAAATACTTTGAATATGGCACAACCCAAAGGCAAAACCGGCAACCCTAATGGCAGACCTAAGGGCAGCCCAAATAAGATTACAACAGAGCTCAAAACGTGGGTGCAGATGCTAATAGATAACAACCGGCAAGAGCTGGAGCAAGATCTTAAAAAGCTAAGCCCCAAAGATAGGTGGCAGCTAATTGAGCGGCTTTTGGCTTTCTGTATTCCAAAGATGCAAAGCACAGAGGCTGTGCTGGACTTGCAGCGGCTCACAGATGCAGAGCTTGAGATGATCATAAACCAGATTACAAGTAATGATGTAAAAAAGTAAAGCAATGAAAGAAACAAAACAAAAGCAGTACAGGAACCCAGGGGGCGAGCCGCTAACCAGAGAAAGCAAGTTGCTCTTGCTAAAGATATTGAAAGAGGGGCGGTTTACAGAGGCAGACAAAGAAGCTCTGAGATGTGGCTTGCATAGTCCAATGGTTATATTTGATAGTCTAAGGGATTGCCGGCAGCGTTATGAAGATTTATTCAAGGAACCAGAGGGAGAGAGCCCTTACAAGCTTACAGAAACAATGAGGGAGATAATAATGCAAGCCCTAAAAGCCGGCAAGGTAGATGAGAGCTTATACCTGGAGCTCTGTGCTGCTTTTGGGGTAGAGATCTTTTGTGTGGTATTTACAGATTAAAGCACCAAAACCGGCGGTAAAAATCAAAAAAAAACACTCTTTTTGTTAGATAGTACACTTTTAGTACACCTTGAGAAAAACAAGAGCCCTCAAAATCAAGCGATTAAGAGGGCTTTCTTGTACCCGGAGCCGGGGTCGAACCGGCACAGCCTTGCGGCCACTGGTGTTTGAGACCAGCGCGTCTACCGATTCCGCCATCCGGGCAACTTTTGGTAAACGGGGCAACAAATGTAGTTATTTTTTTTTAGTAATGAAACCGGAGTGTTTTTTTGACTTCCGGATGAAGCGAATTGGATACAGGACAGGCCTTGGCGGCAGCTTCAATGATCCTTCTTTCACGGTCACCGTATGTGCTCCCGTCCGGGAAGTACATGTCTATAATAATTTCAGCTACCCGGCGGGGTGAAGCAGCCATTACCTTTTCAACTTCTGCCCATGCTCCTTCCAGGGCAAATCCGTGATCCCGGGCAGATATGCCCATTATGGTGATCATACAGGAAGCCAGAGAAGTAGCAAAAAGGTCTGTTGGTGAAAAAAGTTCTCCTTTTCCCTGATTATCAACGGGAGCGTCTGTTTCAATACGGGACCCGGAATCAAGATGAATGGCCTCAACATGAAGATCCCCAAGATAGGTAGTTTTAATTTTTGTCATAATTTATTGGTTTTCTTTAACTGTTTTGCTCATAGGGGTGACTGCAGGTGCATGATTTCATGCCAATAATCAATAAGGTTCTGTAATGGTTGCACTTTTTGAGGGTGACTGCAGGTGCATGATTTCATGTCACTTGTTTATTTGATTTCTGAAACGATTTTACCTTTTAGCGTTGCTGCTGTACATGACAGAACGCGAATCCTTACGTAATCCCCCACCCGGCTGTCCTCCTTGGGAAAAACACATACTTTGTTGGTTCCTGTTCGCCCGAAGAAAAATTCTTCGGAACGTTTGGAGACCCCTTCAACCAACACTTCAAACACTTTTCCCACATCGGCCAGGTTGCTTTCCAGTGACAAACGGTTTTGTAAAGCGATGATTTCGTTCAATCGCCTGATTTTCACATTTTCAGGAACATCATCCGGGTAATGCCTGGCCGCCAGTGTATTGGGTCTTTGGGAATAATGAAACATAAAGGCCTGATCAAAACGGACCTCTTCCATCAAAGACAGGGTTTGCGCATGATCTTCCTCTGTTTCCGAGCAAAATCCGCTGATCATGTCAGAAGAAATGGTACATCCCGGTAAAATGCGGTGTATGGCTGCGATTCTGTCCAGGTATTCTTCCCGGGTATAGCCCCGGTTCATTTTTTTCAACACGTTGTTGCTTCCGCTCTGCACCGGAAGATGAATGTGTTTGCAGATATTGGGATGCGCAGCCATGGCATACAATACATCGTCTTGCATGTCCTTGGGATGTGAAGTAGTATACCGAATACGTAACAACGGTGATATAGCAGCCACCCTTTCCAACAACCGGGCAAAAGTTACCGATACCTGTGCGTCTTCAGATGTCCCGAAGTCAGGTTTGTCATCCTGATCAGAAGTAAAAACCCCCTGGTTCGTACTACTGCCCTGTTTCCAACCATAAGAGTTGACATTCTGTCCCAGCAAGGTCACTTCACGGAATCCCGCAACAAAAAGGTCTCTTACCTCTTCTTCAATGGAAAAGGGATCACGGCTCCTTTCACGCCCCCTTACGTAGGGCACGATGCAATAGGCACACATATTGTTGCATCCTCTCATAATCGTCACAAAAGAAGAAATTCCATGAGATACACCCCGGAACGGTTTTATGTCTGCATATGTTTCGGTCAGAGAGAGCTTCACTTCTATAGGAGCCATCACAGCAGAACCCAGCATACGGGGCAACTGCCGGTAACTGTCCGGCCCTACTACTAAATCTACAGCCGGATGCGCCAGCAATTCTTCTTTTAACCGGGTAGCCATACAGCCTAAGACACCCACTTTCAACCCGGGATCTTTCTTTTTCATACGTGCAAAAAGGTCCAGCCTGCCCATAACCCGTTTTTCAGCATTGTCCCGTATTGAACACGTATTCACAAATATGATCCGGGCCTCCTCAAAGCGCTCGCATTGCCGGTAACCGTTATCTGACAGGAGTCTGGCCACCACCTCTGAATCACTCACATTCATCTGGCAGCCGTAGGTTTCAATAAAAAATGGAATCATGGCACAAATATAGCATATTCACCCTAAATGTATACCTTTGCATCATGAACAGAAAAAGCGTTATCCTCTGTATACTGGTTGTTTTCGTTCTTTCAGGATGTTCCCGTTACCGGGAAGTTACGCTGGAAAACATCTCCATCAGCCAATTCAACATGACCAGTCTCTCCACGGCTCGGATGAAGATCAAAGCCACGCTGAACAACCCTACGGGCGGACGGCTGCAGCTCACCGGAATGAATGGCACCCTGAACATGAAAGAAAAGAAACTTGCCGAGTTTTACATGGACTCAACGCTTGTTTTTGCCCCCCGCAGCGTATCTACCAACGAGGGAGTCATGTCATTGAAGATCAGCGATATGTCTGTTCTTTTTTCCGGCTTGACCGATCTGGACGAATCGTTGCTGGATGACATTAAACTTACCTTTGACGCCACTTTTAAAACCGGAGGAATAAAACGAAAACTTCGTTTTAACAATATACCGGCTAAAAAACTCCTGGACTTATGAGAAAAATCGCCACACCCCTGGTTTTATCATTGATTCTGAGCAGCCTTTCTGTCGTAAACGGCTTTTCACAGGACCGGGATTCTCTTATTTTAAGTTACAATGTCTTTGACCAATTCCGGGAACCCGGACCGTATGGCAACCGGATGGTCATCATTCAGTCTGATTCTGTGGAATACCTGGTCAACAGGGATGTAGCCGAAAACCGCCTTTCACCGGGAAAAATGGAAGGTTTTCGTGTAAGGATCTTTTTTGATAACAAACAGACAGCAAGGGCCGAGTCGGAACAGATCGTGGAAGATTTTTCAACAAAGCATCCAGGTATAGCAGTATACAGGATCTATGAAAATCCTTATTTCAAAGTCACCGTAGGAGATTTCAGAACAAAAAGTGAGGCCGTGAGGTTCATGCACCGGATCCGGCGTACCTATCCACAGGCTTTCATAACCAGGGAGATCATTCGTTATCCGCCGCTCTGATCACAGGGAGTCACGGGTGTACTTTCCCTGTGCCACCATTTCAACATTACTTTTTCAGCAAAATTCCTCAAGGAATTCATATGACGTCCCACCCGGTCCGGATACATATCCTTAATTGTTATCAATATCCCTGTTTCTTCCACATCCCCGAAATGTTTGTTAAGCGTTGTTCCGAAAACGCGCATATTGGGTGAAATACGCATATAGGAATTGATCAGCGGAGGGATCCGTTCCCCGTAAGACCTTATTTCCTGCACCAATGCCTTGTAATCTTCGTCGTATTGATTGGCCCGGAACAGATTTTTGTAATACGGGTTTTCCGCATTGAAATCCAGCGGTTCAAAAGCAGCAACCAGGTTGTCGGGATCCGGAAAATATTTATTCAGAAAAAACAAGAGGCAATTTCGTGCCTGTTGATTGTAAGAACGGTACATGGTCACTTTCCCGAAAAAATACTTCATGCAGGGATGGCGCACTATCAGGGCCCCCAGCCCGTCCCATAAATTGTCCAACGCATAAAGTCCGGACCTGTTCTCGTTGGAATTTTGGTAATTAGGCTGGACAAAAGACCTTCCCAACTCAATGGTAAAAGGCAGGAAATTCTCCAGAAATTTGTCCGAAAAACTGAAAATTGGGAACGTCGCCAGGTGTTCAGGACGGATGCCGGCTCCAAGGATATACCTGTAGCCTCCCAAAATTTCCTTCCGTTTTGGATCCCATACAATAAGCTGTCTGTAAGGAGCTTCCGGATTTACATCAAAATCATCTATGTCTATAGCTTTGCCTGTACCTCCGCCGGCCGCCCTGAAAGCGATTTCACGCAACCTGCCCACTTCCCGCATGGTATTGGGAGCTTCGTGTGCGTTAAAATCGTACAATTTGTTTTCACCCCTGGAAGAATACCTCACCAGACGGTTTTTTGTCAATTCTTCTTCCAGCAAATGTTTTGATACGGGAGGGATAATGGGTTCCATAAGCCAGGATACAAGTTTTATTAAGGCAAAGTTACCTAAAAGAATGCAATTATGTATCTTTGTACCGAGCAACTGAATTTTAAATGTTATCTCAGTCACTACAACAAAAACTGCAGCTGAAACAAAAGTTATCACCCCTGCAGATACAAACCATCAAATTGCTGGAGCTTCCGGCGCTTGAACTTGACCAGAGGGTCAGAAAAGAGCTGGAAGAGAATCCTGTATTGGAAACAAAGGAAACCGAAGAAGAAACAGATAATTCCAGTGAAGTATCCCTGAGTGATTATTACGGGAACGACGATTCCATACCTTCATACAAACTATACGTTAACAACCAGTCCCGGGACATCAAAAAAGATTTTCCCACATTCTCGGTAAAAGAGAGTTTTCACCAACACCTGGAAGCTCAGCTGGGATTCAGGACATTGTCAGAAAAAGAACGCAATATTACCCTTTTCCTGATTGGCAGTCTGGATGATGACGGATACCTCAGAAGAGATCTGGATACGTTAAGCGACGATATGGCTTTCCGTTTGGGACTGGACGCAAACAAGGAAGAACTCGCTCAGGCATTATCGGTTATCCAGGAATTTGATCCGCCCGGAGTCGGTGCCCGCGATTTGCAGGAATGCCTGCTAATACAGATCCGCAACAAAGAACAGAAACCACCGGTTGAAATGGCCGCCACCATTCTGGATAAACATTTCAACGAATTTACAAAGAAGCATTACGACAAGATCATTTCCCGGATGAACATCACGGAAGAGGAATTGAAAGAAGCCATCGAAGAGATCCTGAAGCTGAATCCCAAACCCGGAGGGAACGTGGATGATTCATATACAGACAGAGCCCAGCAGGTCGTACCCGACTTTTTACTGGAAATAAAAGACGGTGAGCCGGTATTATCTTTGCCCCGGTTTTCCGTTCCCGAACTGCGTATCAATAAACGGTATGCAGACATGCTCCTGAAAGCAGCAGATAAAAGTTCCCGGGAAAGCAAGGAAGCAGCCACTTTCGTGAAACAAAAACTCGACTCGGCAAAATGGTTCATAGAAGCATTGAAACAACGTCAGAACACGCTGCTCAACACCATGAAAGCCATATTGGAATTCCAGGAGGAGTACTTTGTTGAAGGAGACGAGACCAGGCTCAAACCTATGGTATTGAAAAACATCGCGGAAAAAACAGGGCTTGACATATCCACCATATCCCGTGTGGTCAACTCCAAATACATCCAGACCCATTTTGGCATTTATTCCCTGAAATACTTCTTTTCGGAAGGATTAATGACAGAAAACGGGGAAGAAGTTTCCACCAGGGAGATCAAAAATATTTTGGCTGAAAGCATCCACACGGAAGATAAGCGAAAACCCCTTACTGATGAAGAGCTGGTGTCCTGTTTGAATGAAAAAGGATACAAAGTGGCCAGAAGGACTGTTGCCAAATACCGTGAACAGCTGAATATCCCCATTGCACGGCTGCGGAAACAAATCTGACATGAAAACACATATTTACCTTTTACTTGCCATGGGAATAAACCTCATTATTCCCGCCTCCTGTAATTCGCAAAAAACTGTAGATCTTGTAGTGTACAATGCTAACGTATACACCGTTGATCCGTCTTTTTCCAAATGTGAAGCTTTTGCCGTAGACAAAGGAATATTCCTTTCTACAGGAACAACGGATCAAATTCGCATAAAATACAAAGGACGCCGGGAACTGGATCTGCAGGGAGCGCCTGTTTACCCTGCCTTCAACGATGCACACGCACATTTTATCCAGGTAGCCCAGGGATTGCGTCACGTGGACCTGCGCGGATGCCTTTCTATTGCAGAGGTCATTGACCGTCTTGAAAAACACTACAATGTGTACAAACCGGCTTTTCTGGTCGGAGACGGCTGGGACCAGACCTTGTGGGAAAACAAGGACCTTCCTTCCAACGACCTTCTGAACCGGTCGTTCCCGGATATTCCCGTATATTTACGCCGAGTCGATTTTCATGCCCTCTGGGTAAATGAAAGAGCCATTGAGCTGGCAGGTCTCCGTCCGGGCGACAGTGGAATAGCCCCCGGGGAAGCCATCCTGACTGCCGACGGACATTTCACCGGTGTTTTCCTGGAAAACACCTATGAATTGATCAACGCCACCATCCCTCCAATGACAGACCGCGCGCTGACGGAATGCATCCTGGAAGCCCAGGCATTGTGTTTTTCCTACGGTTTGGGGTCAGTTTCCGATGCCGGACTGCCTCTGGGGCAAATACTTCTGCTGGATTCACTGCAGAAAGCAGGCAGCTTGAAAATTCGAACGGACATCTGGATGAATCCTTCGGAAGAAAATTTCACGAGGTTTACCCGGCCTTATAGATCCGAAAGACTGGACGTAAGTGCCGTAAAACTCTATATAGACGGGGCATTGGGATCCAGCGGAGCCCTGTTATACGAACCTTACTCTGATGATCCGCATAATTCCGGAATGCAGGTTACTTCAGATGAATTCTTTACTGAAATCTGTCAAAAGGCCTTAAACGGAGGATTCCAGGTGGCCACCCATGCCATTGGTGACAAAGGCGTAGGAAAAGTATTGGATTTGTATGAACCGTTTCTGCAACCCGGCAACGATCTTCGTTGGCGGATAGAGCATGCACAGGTGGTTGCCCCCGATGATTTTAAACGCTTTGGCACTTCAGGCGTTGTGCCCTCCATTCAACCCACACACGCCACCTCAGATATGGGCTGGGCAGCTGAACGACTGGGACCTGAAAGGGTAAAAGGCGCCTATGCTTTTCAGGATCTTATAAACGAGTCCGGATGGGCTCCTTTTGGAACCGATGCCCCCGTTGAAAGCATCAATCCGCTCTATACCTTTTATGCAGCCATCTCCAGGATGAACCGGGATTTTCTGCCGGAAGGAGGCTGGCAACCGGAAAATGCTGTATCACGTGAAAACACTCTCCGCGGCATGACCTTGTGGGCTGCAAAAGGCTCTTTCCGGGAAACAGATAAAGGATCCGTCCAACCGGGGAAATGGGCTGATTTTGTGGTATGGAGCGATGATCTGATGGTCTTGCCTGTAAAAGATATTCCGGCAACGTCCTGTAAAATGACCTTTGTGGCAGGAGAACAGGTCTTTCCCTAAAACTATTTTTCTCCGTAAGCCAAATCTCCGGCATCCCCAAGTCCGGGAACAATATAGGATTTTGTGGTAAGTTCCTCATCAATGGCTCCAAGCCAGATAGAAACGTTCTTTTGAGGCAATTTACGGCATAAATACTCATATCCTTCCCTGGATGCTATGGGAGAGACTATATGACAATGTTTGGGTGTTCCTTTCTGCTGAACCATTTCCTGGTAAGCCAGTAAAATGGTCGATCCGGTGGCAAGCATTGGATCTGTCAAAATCAGCACTTTATTTTCAAGATTCGGACTGGCCATGTATTCCAATTGAATGGTGAACTTGTAATTTCTGCCGTATTTTCTGTAAGCGGCAATAAAGGCATTCTGGGCTTTATCAAAAATTTTCAGCATCCCTTCATGAAGCGGCAAACCGGCTCGCAGCACCGTGGCCAGGACTATCTGATCTTCCAGGACCTTGCAACTGGAAATACCCAGGGGGGTCTGAACTTCCTGTTCCCTGTAAGCAAGTGTTTTACTGATCTCGTAAGCAAACAAATAACCCAGACGTTCCAGGTTGAAGCGAAAGCGCATGGAATCTTTTTGAATGTTTACATCTCGCATTTCCGCAAGAATGGGATTGAAAAGTGAATCCTTTTCAGTAAAAACATAAGATATCATACCGGGATATTTTTGTCAAAGGTACAAAAGTCCGCGGATTTACAACAGACCTTCCTCGGCAAAACTAAAGTACCCTTCTCCCCCTATGACAATATGATCTATTAGTTGCAGATCCACCATCCGGGCGGCCTCCCTGAGGGTGCGCGTCAGCAGGCGGTCCTGCCGTCCGGGTTTTCTGTTCCCTGAAGGATGGTTGTGTACAAGGATGAGTTCGCAGGAAAGTTTATCCAGAGCTTTTTTCAATATCATCCTAATATCCACTATGGTAGCATTCAAACCACCGCTGCTTACCAGTTCCTTCCCCAGGAATTTCCTGCCTGCGTCAAAAAAGAGCACCCAGCAAGTTTCGTGGGTAAGGTCTTTCAGCATAGGACTCATCATCTGGGCAACTTCCCGGGCCGAGGTTATGGATGCAGGGCGGATAACCGGAACCTGAGCCCTTCTGCCCAATTCAAAAGCAGCGCACAGACTAACCGCCTTGTTCTGCCCGATCCCGGGGATCCTGATCATCTTGTCCACCGGGGAACGAACAAGATCGTGCAAACAATTCCCGTGTTCCGCCAACAATTCGCGGGCCAGTTCCAGCGCATTCTTTTTCCCTGTACCCGTCCTGAGCAGGATTGCCAATAACTCGGCATTTGTAAGGACACCCGTCCCTTTTTCCAACAATCTTTCCCGGGGCCTTTCCTCCCGCGCCCAATCCATTATCTTCAAATTCCCTTCCATAGTCCAAAACAAAAATGCTTCCCAAAATTTGGAAAGCATTCTGTAAAAAGAAGGACAATTCGTAAAAACTTATGCCAATTTATTGACGTAAGCTGTCAGACCACTTTTAAGATTTCCGGCTTTGTTATCATGAATGACATTAATCTTAGCCAGTTTATCTATCATAGAAAACACCTTGGGCAGCATAGCCGCGGCAGCTGCTTTATCGGTAGTATTGCGTATGGCCTTTATGGCGTTACGTGTAGTCCGTGCATAATACCTGTTATGAAGACGTCTTTTAAGATTTTGACGGTTGCGTTTTTCTGCTGATGCGTGATGAGCCATTATTCTATGTTTTGTTTTGTAGCCAGTAGGGGAATCGAACCCCTATTGCAAGAATGAAAATCTTGAGTCCTAACCGTTAGACGAACTGGCCGATTTGGGAGCGCAAAGGTATAACGAATTTTCTTTCCTACAAATTTTTTTCCTCTTTTTGCCACTCGAAGGAATAGATTATGGATTCCACCTGGCGTAAATAATTTCTTTTGGGATACCTGGGGGCATATACAAAAGCTTCCAGAACCACTACCTTCTGGTTATCCCGGTCATAGAAACAGTGGCAGACAAAAGGACCTCCCATGAAATCGTTCTTCACGTCCCACAAACCCCGAATTTCCACGAACTCGCGGTTATTGAAATTCACCCAACGTAATGAAGGCTCTATCAAAGAATTGGTGGTCATGTATGTATTGTCAAGGGGTCCTGGAACTTCTTTTTCCAGTTTCAGGTTTCTTTCTGCTATAATACGGGATAAGGTAAGGTCGTCGGGACTTCTGTATGGATAGGTATATATGAAAACACCCTGGGTAGTATAAGTGGTTTCGTAAGCTACCCATATAAAATTATCGGTTTGCTTCTTAATCCGGTACCCGGTAGGAAAATAGGGAGATCCGCCCAGTATCCCGGTAATGGTCTGGCGAATGTCTTTTTCCTCAAATTTTTTTGAATTCTCAATTACCCGGTTTCTCTCTGCCTGTTCCATGGCATTTCTCAGGCGATCATTGTTTTCATCTATACATTCCTTAATACTCTCCGGGGTGGGACCGGATAAAGTCACTACTATCTGTGGTGCTGCCCATATATCTTTCTGAATAATCATTTTTGCTTCTTCAAGATCTGGATTTACATTGCAAATAATAATATTCCGGTGCGTCTGAAAAATAGATGAGAATGCATTGGTGTTTATATTGAACAAAGAAAAGAGTGGTTCGCGTTGCGGCAAATGAGGGAAATCAACGGCCAGAATTGATCTTAGCGACTGGCCCGGACCCGATTCCCATACGGATTTATCCATAACAACGATCACTTCTCCGGCTTTCCCGCTTACGTTCTGTTTTAATTGTGGCCCGTCGGAACATGAACCTAAAATCATGCTTAATAAACCTGTAAATAATACAATTCTTGACCTCATAGCTTATTTGTTGTTTTTATGTAAATAATCTGTACAAATCATTCCCGAAAGCCAGGAACATAAGCCCAATTAAAAGGATCATGCCTGCAATCTGGGAATACTCAAGGAATTTTTCTGACGGTTTGCGCCTTGTAATCATTTCATATATTACCAAAACAATATGGCCGCCATCCAATGCAGGAATTGGCAGAAGATTCAATATGGCCAGCATTATGGAGAGCCAGGCGGTAATATTCCAGAATATTTCCCAGTTCCACGTCCCCGGGAATATGCTGCCAATGGCAATGAAACTCCCTACGGATTTATAGGCCTCTGTTTTGGGTGAAAAGATCAGCCCCAGTTCTTTTATGTAATTGGCACCTGTCTGGTAGGCTTTATTGATCCCTGCAGGAAAAGCCTCCAAAAACGAATACTGTTTTACAGTTACCGGTATAAATTCCATTGGATTCACAACGCCTACCATGATAAGTCCGTCAGAGTTAACCTGCAGGGGAACGTTGGCAAGAGTTTCTCCACGCAGTATGCCTGTGTTAACAACTGCTTCTTTGTTTTGTGCCAGTATTTCCTGGACATCCTGTATAGCAGGAGTAGATATTCCGTTCACACTTACTATCCTGTCACCCGGAACCAGACCGGCCAGAACATTGAGCGATGTATCGGGAACAGAAGAAACCACAAAAGGATAACGCAGGGTGAATAAACTCTGGGTATTCAACATTTCCTTGATATAGCCCTGATCGAATCCAAAACGAACGGTATCGGCACCCCTGAGAACCGTGATCACTGCCGGTCTGGTTCGTATCAGATCAACATGAAGGGTGTGCACCGGATCATTGGCAACAGAACGGTCGTCAAAAGCAAGTATCTTATCCCCGTTTTGAAATCCGATCTCCTGAGCCAACGTAGTGCAATGAATGCCGTACGCGGCATCCTCGGTACGTATGTATTCTTCTCCCCAGGTGAGCAGGATCAGCCCGTAAAGCACTATGGCCAGTATCATATTGAATAAAACGCCCCCGAACATGACAAAGAACCGTTGCCATGCGGGTTTACTCCGGAATTCCCAGGGTTTGGGTTCTTCTTTCAACTGGTCTTTATCCATGGACTCGTCAATCATCCCGGAAATCTTACAATACCCGCCAAAAGGCAACCACCCTATTCCGTATTCTGTATGTGAATTTTTTGGTTTGAATTTTACCAGGCTGAACCACGGATCAAAAAACAAGTAAAATTTATCTACTCGTATTTTAAATAAACGGGCAAAAAGAAAATGTCCCGATTCGTGGATCAGGATTAAAAAAGACAAAGCCAGGATCACCTGGGCAATTTTGATCAATACTTCCATAAAATCAATAACTTGTCAACAAATTTTGTGCCACCTGCTGAGCTTCCCGGTGTGTATCCTCCAATTGCGAATAATCGGGATCGGAAATACGGGGAACAGCTTCCAGTGTTTTAGATATTACTTTGGGAATAGCAGTGAAACCCAGTTTATTATTTAAAAAAGCATCCACGGCCACTTCGTTTGCAGCATTGAGCGCGCAGGGAATGTTACCCCCTTGTTTCATGGCCTGGTAAGCCATTTCCAGGCAGGGAAACCGGTCATAAGGCGGTTTGTGGAACTCCATAGAGCAGAAATGGGACAATTCCATTCTTTTCACATCCGGGAATCCCGGCCTTTTGGGAAAAGCCATTGCGTATAGTATGGGAAGGCGCATATCCGGAGTGCTCATCTGCGCTTTGACGGTTCCATCCGAGAACTGGACCATGGAATGGATAAGGGACTGTGGATGGATGAGCACTTCAATGCGTTCAAGGGGTTGACCAAAAAGCCAATAGGCTTCGATCACTTCCAACCCTTTGTTCATTAGAGTAGCTGAATCCACCGTCACCTTGGCGCCCATGTTCCAGGTAGGATGATCCAGGGCCTGATCCCTGGTAATTGAGTCCAGTTGATGGCTTGTGTATTTAAAGAAAGGGCCTCCGGATGCGGTCAGTATTATTTTTTCTACAGTCGCCTGTTCTCCCTGCAAACACTGAAATATGGCAGAATGTTCGCTGTCAACGGGTAAAAGTGAATTTTTTTTGAGATTGGTCAGTCGCATTACCAGGTGACCTCCGGCTACCAGGCTTTCCTTATTGGCCAGGGCAAGTACTTTCCCGTTTTGTAAAGCGGCCAGTGTTGGTGCCAGGCCTGCAAAACCCACCAGGGCATTTAGTACCATATCCACGGATTTCCACTGCAGTACTTCAGTAATGGCGTCTTTTCCGCACAGGACTTTTATTGAAGATCCTTTAAGGGCCTCTCTGACTTCACGACAGGCTTCTTCTTGTGTTATGACTACGGCGGCAGGTTTGAATTCCAACGCCTGGCGGATCAGTGTCTCTGAGGACTTTCTGGCAGTCAGGACTTCTGCCTTAAAAAGCGCCGGATACCTTCGTATCACATCCAGTGCCTGTCTGCCTATTGAACCTGTTGAACCGAGAAGTGCAATGCGTTTCAATAAATCCATGTTAAAAATTGATATAATCTGCCGGATCCAGGGGTATCCCCTTGTGCCAGAGTTCAAAATGCAAATGGTATCCGGTAGAATAGGTGCCCTCTTGTCCTATAACAGCCACGGCAGATCCTGCCGTAACAGGATCTCCTGTTTTCCTGAATAATTGAGAACAATGCTTGTATATTGATAACAAATTGTTTTCATGTTGGATCTGGAGTACATATCCAAATTCTTCGGTCCACGAGGCAAAACTTACCGTTCCGTCCAAAACGGCGTAGATCACTGAATTTTCCGGTGCTACGATATCTACGGCAAAATGGTTATCGGCAGCACTGAATTCAGAAGTTACTATACCTTTAACCGGAGGAAAGAAATGAAGTCCTTCTATCTGAATGTTACGACCCTGAACGTTTTCCTGATATTCCTGTTCCCGTTGCTCGGCCTGTGCCCTTAACAGCGAATCTTCCCGTGACCGCCCTCCAACCGTAAACTCGGGTATCCCGGAAAACTGTCCTTTGGGAAGGATCTCTTCCGGAGTCATGGGATCCTCATCGGCAAGGACTCTTTGCAGATTGACCAAATGAATCTCCCACAGATGAATGACTTTTTCCAGGGAATCAGCCCTCAGGGCGTTGTTCATCATCATTTCCCGTGTTTTTGCATTCGGATACCCGGGGATCAGTTCCCGCATTGGAGTATAAATAAACACCAGGACCACACAAGTCACCAAGACGAGTAACAAGCCCAAAACTCCTAATATAAGATGAATGACAGAAAATTTGACATTGATCACCTGCTTGTGGGATTCTATATCAAAGACTCCGAAGATATATCTTTCTTTAAGTGCTTTCTTCCTGGATTTGTTCGATGCCATAGATCTGCTTTGGTGTGACAAATGTACGAATGATTTTCCAAATTGTGTTACCTTTGCAGCATGGGACGGATCATGGGTATTGACTATGGCCAAAAACGCGTGGGATTGGCCGTTAGTGACCCTTTAAACATCTTTGCCACACCTCTGCAAACTGTAACGGTAGACAAAGTAACCGATTTTTTAAAAGAATATACTGCTTCTGAACCGGTGGATTTGTTTGTAGTGGGTTATCCAAAACACTTAAACAATACGCCGTCCCAAAATGCCCCGCGCGTAACTGCTTTTGTCACTCATTTGAAGCGAACCTTTCCGGCCATTCCGGTAGTACTGGCAGATGAACGGTTTACTTCAAAAATGGCTTTCCAGGCCATGATAGACGGAGGTGTGAAAAAAAAAGACCGCAGGGATAAAGCAACAATTGATAAAATAAGTGCCGTACTCATTTTGCAAGAGTACCTCCAAAACAAAACATTATGATATTGCCGATATATATTTACGGATCTTCCGTTCTAAAACAAAAAGCACAGGACATATCTCCGGATTATCCCAATCTGGACCAATTGATCAGTGACATGTGGGAAACCATGTATTATGCGGACGGGGTTGGACTGGCCGCTCCCCAGATTGGCCTTTCCATACGAATGTTTGTGGTTGACGGCAAGGACCTTTCAGAAGACCGCCCCGAATTGAAAGATTTTAAAAGACTGGTTATCAATCCCCGCATATTGGAAGAAAGTCCGGAAACGGTGGTTTACCAGGAAGGCTGTTTGAGTGTTCCCAAATTATACGCGGATGTGGAACGTCCCGAAAGTATAAAACTGGCCTATCTTAACGAAAATTTTGAACCGGTGGAAGAATGGTTCCAGGGGATGGCTGCCCGTATGGTTCAGCATGAGTTTTCCCATCTGGAAGGAGAACTTTTTGTAGACCGCCTGCCTCCCATTCGCAAAAAAATGATCCAAAGTAAATTACGCGCCATGACCCGCGGAGAAGTAGATACATTTTACAAAACAAAGATCGTTAAATAAATATGGGTGCCTTTCACGCATACGATATCCGGGGTGTTTACAACAAAGACCTGATACCAAAGGATGTTTACAAAATCGGGTTTTTCCTGCCTCAGTTACTCAAAACAAAACGAATCGCCGTCGGCCGGGATTGCCGGGAATCTTCTCCCGAAGTATTCCAATACCTGGTAAAAGGACTTTGCGATGCGGGAGCCGATGTATACGACCTGGGACTGACCACTACACCTATGGTCTATTATGCTACCGCAAAACATCATTTTGACGGTTCGGTACAGATCACAGCCTCCCACAACGGGGCAGAATACAACGGTTTAAAGGTATCCGGTCGCGATGCCGTGCCCATAGGGTATGACAACGGACTCAATTTTCTGGAAGATTGCGTTTTGCATAAAGAGGCAATACGTATGGGGGAGAGAGGGCGCGTAATCCCGCTGGATCTGAACCTGGAATATTTTAACTACCTGTCTGCCTACGTTCCTCGTTTGGAAAAGCTCCGGGTAGGAATTGACGTATCCAACGGAATGGCAGGATTGTTTATAAAAAAACTCCTTGGGACTGATAATGTTTTTTATATAAATGAAACGCTGGACGGACGTTTTCCCAACCACCCGCCAAATCCGCTTGTTCCGGAAAATATTAAACAGTTGCAACATCTGGTAAAAGAGAAAAAGTGCAATATCGGGATCATTTTTGACGGGGATGCGGACCGGGTGATGTTTACGGATGAACACGGAACATTTATCTCTCCGGATCTTATCATCGCTCTTTTGGGACATCATTTCCTGGACGGATCGCCTGCAAGGGTTCTCCAGGATATCCGCTCTTCCAAAGCTGTGGGAGAATACCTGGAACCGATGGGAGCCCAAATGCACACATGGCGTGTGGGCAGAGCTTATGCAGCACCCAGGCTCAAAGAGATTGATGGTGTTTACGGCGGGGAACTTGCCGGGCATTATTATTTTAAAGATTTTTATTATTCCGACAGCGGACTTCTGGCAGCACTGCTGGTTCTGGACGTCCTGGTCAAAATGAACAAACCGCTTTCCGGAATCATCCGTTCCATTAAAAAATACGAAACTTCCGGTGAGATCAATTTTCGGATCGAAAAAAAACAGGAAGCCATGGATGCATTGAAAGCCTACTTTACCGCACAGGAAAAACCATCTGCCTTCTTTGATTTTGACGGTTACCGTATTGAATTCACGGATTGGTGGTTCAACGTCAGACCTTCAAACACGGAACCTTACCTGCGCTTTATTGCCGAGGCTTCCGGTCAATCCTTATTGGAAGCCAAACTGGATGAAATGAGAAAAGTGCTTGCCCCTTATATTAACACCCGATGAAACGGTTTACCAGCCTTGACATATTGCGCGGGCTGTCCATCTTTGGGATGGTGTTCTCTGCCATTATTCCATATGGCGTGCTGCCGGCCTGGATGTACCACATTCAAAATCCGCCCCCTGAGCATACCCTGGACATGGGAAGCTTCGGACTGGGATGGGTAGACCTTGTCTTTCCCGTTTTCATCTTTTGTATGGGGGCGGCTATCCCATTCGCCTTCAGGGCAAAGTGGAAAAGATCGGGAAAGGATACACGCCGTGATATCAAAGACATAGGGGAACGGTTTCTCATGTTGTTGGCTTTTTCCTTTTTGTGCAACCTGTTACAACCCTCTTTGCCCGGATTCTGGTCCAACTTTTTGATCCTGGCGGGTTTTGCATCTTTATGGCTCATTTATGTAAAGGGTGCCTCCATAAAGATCCGGATCGCAGGATGGACTGTTTCACTAGGTTTGCTGGCGCTTTATGCTTTTGTGTTTGAGGTTCACATGACACTCTTCAGCAGGAATATCATAATTCTTTTACTGGCGTTTTTATATTTGTTCGGAGCACTGATATGGTATTTTACCCGCGATTCTGTAAAATGGCGTTTGGTCGCTTTCCTGGGAGTGATCCTGGTGAGTCTGTTGTCCCGCTGGGTAGGCTTTGACGGCATTCTTTATGCTGACGAAAACATTTCCTGGCTGTTGAATATGGAAGAGATCAATTTCCTGATGATCCTGTTGCCGGCATCCTGGGTAGGAGACCGTTTTTACAATTTATTGCAGGAAGATGAAACCGTCATGGACCGAAAAGGGATCCTGACGCACGTTCTTTTTTGGGGTTTGTTACTTCTTGTTGTATGGATTTGCATAAGCAGTTATAACCGCTGGCTTTTGGAAGGAAAATTCTTTACTATTATTGCCCTTGCGGCGCTCGTGCTGCTGATGAAAAAGACAGCTCCCAAATACCTTCCCTTCCTATACCTGTCTGGATTACTGATTCTTACAGGTATATGGATAGAAAGGTTTGAACCGGGACTCACAAAAGTTCCCTGTTCTTTTTCCTATTGTTTTGTAAGCGGTGGCGTAGCCATGCTGTTGCTTCTCTGGCTCCATTACGTTTCAGAGTTGTTTCCCAGGGGTTTTCTTTCCAATATTTTCTCAGGAGCCGGAGCCAACCCGCTAATGAGTTACGTGGCACACGGCATGTTTGTTGTCCCGGTTATGAGGATAACCCAATTACAGAAAGTGTATCAATGGACCAGACCGGAAGATTTTCCCTGGGTTGGCACCTTGAGTGCTTTTATTGTTGTATTGCTGACCATGTGGCTGGTTTCACTGGTTTCCCGCAAAAAGATCTTCTGGCGTGCCTGATCAAGTTAAAACATTAGCACTGGATAAGGAACACATCCCAAAACTTCTGTTCCGTTATGCCATGCCGGCCATCATCTCAATGACTGCGGCCAGCATATACAATATTGCCGATGTGATGTTCATCGGACGTGGCGTGAATGCCCTCGCAATCGCAGGACTATCCCTCACTTTACCGCTGATGAACATTTCTGCGGCTTTCGGTTCCATGATAGGAGTAGGTGCCTCTACCCTGATCTCGGTAAAACTGGGTCAGAGAGACATGCCAACTGCAGAGGTGGCACTGGGCAACGCGGTAACCCTGAATGCTGTCATTGGAATTCTTTATTCAATCATTGCCCTGATCTTTTTGAAACCCACCCTGTTGTTTTTCGGGGCAAGCGAACAGACCTTACCCTACGCCAGGGAGTACATGCAGATCATTTTAATAGGGAATGTGATAACACATGTATACCATGGATTGAACGACAACCTGCGTGCAAGCGGCTACCCTAAAAAGGCTATGTTAGCCACCCTTATCGCCGTAGCAGCCAATCTTGTCCTGGATCCGTTGTTTATTTTTGGTTTCAATTGGGGCATCCGGGGGGCTGCGCTGGCAACGGTACTGGCCCAGGCAGTGGCCTTGAGCATCTTGTTGCGTCATTATTCCAGGCAGGACTCCCTTTTGCATTTTAAGAAAGGAATATTTGCCATCCGTAAAGGAATGCCCAAAAATATTATTTCAGTAGGACTGGCACCTTTTCTGATGAACGTGGTCAACAGCCTGGTGATCATCATTATAAACCGCTCCTTTTTTGAATTCGGAGGCGATTATGCCGTCGGAGCATACGGTATTGCCAACCGTATGGTTTTTCTTTTTATTATGATCATGTTCGGATTCAACCAGGGAATGCAACCTCTGGTAGGATTTAATTACGGCGCACAACAATTCAAAAGGGTTACCGACATCTTCAAACTGACATTTTTATGCGCTTTCTGTGTAAGCGTCCTGGCATTTATTATTGCACAATTTTTCCCCGAAGCTGCTGTCAGCCTATTTACAAACGACCCCACCCTGGCACGTCTGACAGTTGAAGGATTGCACATAGACCTTTCCGTGTTCCCGCTGGTTGCACTTCCCCTGGTTACTTCCAACTTTTTCCAGGCAATAAGAAAACCTGGAAAAGCAATCTTCTTATCACTAACCCGCCAGGTAATATTTCTGATCCCTGCCCTGCTTATACTTCCCCGCTTTTTTGGCGTAACCGGTGTATGGGCAAGTATGCCCGTATCCGATGCGGCATCGTTTATTGTAGCTGCAATACTAATTACAAAACAAATGAAAGAATTCAGGAAACATTATGAACTCAAAGGATAGAATTATTGTATCCCTTGGCCGCCAACTGGGCAGTGGCGGCTATTTTGTAGGAAAGATGATCGCATCGGCTTTGGGTCTTTTCTTCTACGACAAAGAATTGCTTTATCAAGCCGCCAAAGAAAGCGGGCTGTGTGAAGAGGTTTTTGAGAAGGCAGACGAAAAAGTTTCGCAGGGATTATCCCGTGTGCTAAATACCCACGATTTTTTTGGCGGGGCTTTTTTTGATCCTCAGAATGCCACTCTTTCACGGGATCATATTTTCAATATCCAATCGCAAGTTATCCTGAAACTTGCAGAAGAACAACCCTGCCTTTTTATTGGTCGCTGTTCAGATTATGTTTTGCGGGACAATCCCCAAATGCGCAGTTTATTCATCCATGCGCCCCTTTCCCTACGCATTGCCAACGTCGCGGAACGCAGGGGAATTTCCCGTGATGAAGCCGAGTCTTTCATTACCCACGAAGAAAAGAAACGGGCAGCGTATTACAATTACTTCACAGGCAAAGAATGGGGAAAAGCCGATTCTTATCATTTTACACTGGATGCCGGGTTACTGGGTGTTGAAGGATGTGCCCGCGCTGCTGTCAATCTTATCCGTGAAAGTATGGGTTGAAAAAATCTTTTTATGTTTTTTTCATTACCTTTAACTAGTATTATAATAACCTGTATATGAAAAGATTTCACGCCATTCTCCTGGTGATTATTCTGGGAATGATTATCAGCGGATGTACGGGACTTTTCGGATGGAAAAACTACGAAGGTTCGGAACAATTCCGGGAAGACGTGGCCGTTTTTGCCGATTACGCCGTACAAAAACAATTTATTACGCTTTACTACCTTAAAGCAACTTCCGACAACTTTTCCCGCAATATGCTCAAAGGCACTGTCAGCCGGGAGGAATACGATGTATTCTTTGGGAAGGTAGCCGGAATGGCGTCCCATATTAAAGAGTACGAAGCCGCCTTTAAAAACCTGGAAAAATCCGGAATTTTAACCTCTGTCAATACCAAAGGGATCATTCAGTCGGGCAAAAACTTTCTTTCCTGGATTACGGGCAGTGGTGAAAACAGCCGCAACCGGATCCTGAAAGTGGCTTCCAACCTGCCGGCCGAACAACGTACGGATTTGTACAACAACCTGCGTTCAGAATGGAAAGGGAAGGCCTCGGGTGAAAAAGATTTCTGGAACAAACTGGAAAAAGGAGATTTTGACAACCAGGCTTCCCAGATGTATAATGATTTCTATCACAGCAATATGGATTTTGCCGAAACTTCAACGGAGAAAGGACTAACTATTCAAAAGATCTTTGTGGTGGAAGGATCCAAAGGTGTTGAAGCCGGAGCCGAACTGATGGTGGACGTGCTGCAAACCACCACTACTTTTGTCAGCGGTCCGGATGCAGGTGACGTAGGAGAAATGACCCTGGACATTTACAATGCTTCTACCGGGGCAAACACCTCGGAAATTTCCCAGGAATTGACAGAGAACATCAACGGTATGGACCCCCAGGATCCCACCGTTAAGGAACTCGGCTCCGGATACGCCGCGAAAATGGCGGCCATTATCAAAGAGATCAACGATGTGGCCAAAACCGATGCCGAAAATGCACCGGGCACCAACCGGTCTTTTGTCTTTGTGGAAGATGACGACACGGAAAGCAAGGCCGATATTGTTGTTGCACAGAATCCGTCCAGCACCTCCACTTCTATGGCTTCCATTTACGTTACCATTGGTAACATCATTGATGAAGGTGAAAAATTCATTTACACCATTTTGAATAAAGGGAAATGGCTCATTTCATCCGTAGACGCCGAAGGCAATAAATCCACAAAAGAAGTGGACGTGCCGGCAGGGGATGTTATTTTGGTAACACTAACTACCACACCACCTGTCAGTGACGATACAGATGACGACGAGGAAACGCCCTCTGCCGCCTGGCAGGAGCTCGTCAGAACATACTCTTACCTTAGTGCCTATCCGGCCTATAACAGCCCATTTACTTTTGTCACCTACCGGAACAACGACTTTTCATATTTTAAAGGAGAAGAAGTCGTGATAAGATCAAAGAAATCCCATTCCGACAGCTACCGATCCAACCTGGGACAATACGGATTTGAATACTTTAGTACCAATGATGGTGTGGTTACTTACCGTGGGCCGAACTATGGAAGTTATTTTACACAAATCGGGTTTCAGGAGGTCTCTGGAGATTCCGTCATAAATTTCAACATCCTGATGATGAAAGATGATGATAATTAGCTGAGCGTACCTGTTTTTCAGACACCTTCAGGAATAGTCAGGGTGAAAACTTTTCTTTTTCTGTCAGTCTTCTGAATGAAGTCTTCATGAAAGGGCAGCAGGGTTCGAGTTCCGTCTTCGAACTCTAGTTCCAGGCAGGGATTTCCGGGATAATCAAAAAAACCGGACACGGTCCCTTTCAATACTTGTTTTGCCGGGGTTGTGGCAACAAACGAATACCCCACGATACCTGATCCGCTTTCCGGGGATTGCTCCTCATTTGTTTTCAGGTAAATCGTTTGGCCTACCCATTCTTCGGCTAAACGTTCGCTTAAATAATTTTCAAAACAAACGATCGCCTTGTCGTTTCCCTTGAATTGCAGATAGGTGAAATAAAAAGGAACCGGTATGCCATCCACCAGGATGAATACCGGTTCTTCTTTGTTAAATTGGTCAATAATGTTTTGGGGAACGTCGGGATGGATTTTTAAGAGCAATTCGCCTTCCTTTCCGAAGGTTTTCCTCACCGTCGCCAGTGCCAGAAACCTTTCTTTTCCCATATCATTATTCGGTTGCAGCGTTATCCTCTTCTTCAGTTTCGGGAACGGCTGTTCCTTCAATTTCAGCGATGGTTTCTTCTGCTTTTGCAGCTGCCTGGGCTGCTGCTGCAGCCAGTCTGGCTGCCACTTCTTCGCGTTTTGCCAACAAGGCTGCGGCACGCTCTTTATTCACCTTGGCTTCAGCTTCCAGGCGTTTTTTCGTTTCTTCACGTGTCTCCTGCTCTAACAGGCCTTTCTTAGCTGCCACTTTGGCTTCTTTTTCCTGCATCCAGGCTTCCCACTTTGCATCTGCTTGTTCCTGTGTCAAAGCGCCTTTTGCTATACCTTCCTGAAGGTGTTTTTTCAGGAGAACTCCCTTGTAAGACAGGAGTCTGCGTGCGGTTAATGTAGGCTGTGCCCCTGTAGTGATCCAGTAAAGAGCTCTTTCCTGGTCCAAATTAATGGTTGCCGGATCTGTATTGGGATTATAAGTTCCCAGGGTTTCAATCAACCGGCCGTCGCGGGGTGCACGGGAATCGGCTACTACAATGTGAAAATAAGCGTGATTTTTTTTGCCATGGCGGGCAAGACGGATTTTTACTGCCATAAATCTTTGTTTAAGTTACTAAATCATGTTAACTTCCTTATCTTCCCGAGAAAAGGTCCGCAAAGATATGTGTTTTTAAGTGTTCTGCAAAATTTTTATCAGAAACGCACATTTCTGCCGCTTCTCCCCGCGCGGTTACTGTTGGAGCGGGCGGCGGGATACTGCCGGTTCCTTCCGTTATTTCCGGGTAACGTTTCGTAAATTTTTTGCTGTTCCGGCGTGAGAAGGGCCTTTACCTGGTCACGATGAGCATCCCTGGCGTTGAGCATTTTTTGACGGATATCTGTTTTTATGCTTTCGTCCCTGGTAGAACGGCGGCTGTTCCGTAACTGATCGATCTCCGCTTTATGGGCATTTTCGAGTGCCGTGATTTTCTGTATCTGATCCTGTGTCAGATCCGGAATTTTATTGATGCAAGACTGGTAGTTGTTGTTGTAGGCAACATTTCTGTTCCCTCTTCCTCTTTGTGCATACATGGTCAGTGATGTAAGCAACATCAGTGATGTAATTAAAATGGTTGTTGTTTTCATAGCTTGAATTATTTAATGGTTTGTTTGCCTGTAAGACACCAACAACCCATAAAAACTTGCGAAAGTGACAAAAAAACATCAACAGGATTTCCTGTAACAATCCAAAAGTTTCTTTTGCAGATTTTGTCTTGCCCTGAACAACAGAGATTCAACGGAAGAAACAGACAATTTCATTACTTCGGCAATTTCCTTATAGGAAAGATCGTCGTATTTACTCAACACAAAAGCTTTTTTCTGCTTGGCAGGAAGAGAATCTATTGCCTGTTCCAGTATCTTTTTCTTCTCTTTATTCTGCAGGACCTCTTCCGGCCCGTCGGTTCCATGAGCAGCCAATGCATCATTTGGTGGGGTTCCCGATAATGATAAAGCCCTGTGTTTTCGGTTATCTCTAATAAAATTCAACGATTTGTTTAATGCTATCCTGTACAGCCAGGTGGAAATTTTCGCATCCGCCCGGAACTTTCCCATGGACCGGAATACTTCAATAAAAACTTCCTGGGTAACATCATCGGCGTCCCCGGAGTTGTGCAAAACACCCATACAGGTGCGGAACACCATCTGCCGGTACTCCTCCACCAGTTCCCTGAACGCATTTTCATCGCCCTGAATTAATCTGTCTGTGATATTTGTGTCCAATGTTCTCTAAAAAACAATATATTTGACACGTTAATCGGAAAATACTTGTGCGGAACGCAAGTTTTTCCGTTAGTATGTGTCAAACATACAAAATATAAGAAAATGAACTGCAAATCAACGGAAAAGAAATTGATCTTCTTTATTGAAAACTCCCTCAACCCGGAGGAAACCGTTGTTGTTGCCGCTCACCTGGAACAATGTCCGGATTGCCGGGCTAAGCTGGAGTATCTAAAAGAAATATTGGCTCAAGCCGAAATCGAAAAAATCATTGAGAATAAACCCTTCTTATTTACTCGTATTCAAGGCCGTTTAGCAAATGCAGAAACACACAAAACCAAAAGGATTTTGCGACCGTTGGCAATTGCCATTGCCTTGGTCATAGGCATATTCTCGGGCATTTTGCTGGGACAATTCACTATGACCCCGAACACGACAGATCAGGAGCGTGAAGTCGCATATCTGTTTCAGGACCAGGAAATTGAAAATATGGAATCCCTGCTTCTTGAAGACGACTTTTAAAAACCATCGTTATGGGTAAATATTCAAAAACAATCTTGATCGTCCTGGCGGTTTTTCTGCTAGGGATCAATATTGCCGTCATAATAACATACAGGACCCATCTGAAAAATGATGAAGAAGCACTGGAACAGATAGAAGATATCCCTGCCCGGCAATTTGGGAATTTCATTGCACAGGAGCTGGATCTGGATGCTTCCCAACAAGAACAATTCAGGGATTTCCGCCGTGTGTACAACCGTTCCGCAAACAGGACCCTGATGGCCATGAACAGCGTTAGAAGCCGGATGGCCCGGGAATTGAGGTCCGTGGATCCGGACAGGGATCAACTGGATCAACTTGCCGGAGAACTCGGCGAAATGCACAAAACATTAAAGATCCTGACATTCGATTATTATTGCAATATGCAAAGTGTTCTAAGGCCGGAACAGCAGGAAAAACTGTCGGTTTTATTCCAGTCTATGCTTTCTGCCCCGGTTCACGGATCAGGTCGTAATCCGCGCGGTGAAAGATTAAAAAGACAATTTTAACCTCAGGTAAATATTCCGTCCGGGTTCTACGCTTATGTCTCCGCGGTTGGTGGACAGGTGGTTGGTGTAGCGGTTGTTGGTGATGTTGTCAATCCCTGCAAAAAACTGAAATCCAACAGGTCCCAGGTACATTGTTTTTGTATTCAATGCTGCATCTAACCGGTAATATCCCGGTGTTTCCTTTTCTCCTTCAGCAATTTTATCCTGACGAGCGGCTCCAAAGACGGAAAACTCCAAAGAGCCCAGGCCGGAATTGGTATACCGTAAACCCAAACGCCCATTTAACGGCGGAATGAGCGGAAGGTTACCGTCTGTTTCCAGGGCCATACCGCGAACATAGGCTCCCGAACCGAACAATACAAAATCAGTACTGAAATTGTAGGCAAATTTCATATCAAACCCATACAATAATGCTTTTCTCACATTGGCATTGATCAGGGCAGGGATCATTTGAGGATCTGATTCGGAAGTAAGCCTGTAAACAAATTCACCCGGCTGCTCCACGATCATATTGGTAATACTATTCACAAACAGATCTGCCTGCAGGTTAAACTTTGATTTCCATACTCTCAGTCCCAGGTCGGCCGAATAGGATTTTTCAGGTTCCAGTGACGGATCTCCCAGCCGGACAAAATTTCCCAGGTCAATGTATTTGAAACGTTCTTCGAGTGACGGAGCCCTGAAAGCCCTGGCCAGATTCAACGAAAGATCAACATCTTTAACAAGCCGGTATAGCAAACCGGCATTGGCACTCCAGGACATACTTTTTTCTTTTCCCGCCGGGAAAGTGATCCGTTGCGCGGGCGGATTATCGTTCCGGTCCCCGTTGATACTGATATAATCCACGTCTACACCCTGTTCGTTTTTGATCAGGATACCGTCAAACCGGCCTCCCAGGATTAAGGTCAGCTTGTCATCCAGGAAACGCGTTTCATTCTGAAAAAACAAACCGGCACTGCTGAAACTCGATTCGGGAATAGGAGTTTCACCCCGGATAATGTTGTTGGTCTTCAGGATATCACCGGCAGGGTTCAAAACCTCTACCGTGATGTGTTTTTCCCTTCCAGTGGTGAGTTTACGACCCCAAACATCCACTCCGGCTATCAACACATTGTTGGCTGTCAGATCCCATGTACTTTGGAGCTGGACACCGTTTGTCAGATGTTTTCCGAAAGGGTAAAATACCTCCGGAGTCGTACGTTGAATATTCCCGTTGGGTAGTGTCGCATTGGTCACCGTATTGGGCTCCAGCGATACATCCCTGACAATGTACTGGGTAAAATATTTGAGTTCCAGTGCAGAGAATTTTTCTGTAATACCGGTTATGGAATAACTGGCAGAAAGCAAATGGCGTCCTATGTCGGTATAAGTTGCCGTAGACGGACCGGGGAAAGCGCTTCCTCCGGGGATCCCGACATCTTTTGACCAGTTTCTCTGGTATTGGATCCTGAATAAATGATTGGCGAAAGGTTTTACGCCAAATTTTGCCGAGATGTTGTCCGTGGTATAATGGCTGTTGGGCAGTATACCGTCAGGAGTGCGCAAATCGCCTGCTTTGGCATACGTCCCGCCGAGAGTTAAATACCATTTTTTGGAACCTGCGCTGATTGATGCATGGTTGGAAAACAATCTGTTTACCGATGCAAAACCGGATACAACATCTCCCTTTACATAAGGTTTTGTAGCGAAATGGCCTTTTTTGGTAATAATATTCACTATACCGCCCATGGCTCCTGTTCCGTAAAGGGAAGATTGCGCCCCTTTTATAATCTCCACGTGATCAATATCGTTTACATCTATCATACTGAATGAAGCGGTCAGGTCAGTAGCTGTTTCCACCCGATTCCCGTCAACAAGAATTACAAGCCTGTCTTCTCCGAATCCCCGTATATTTATATTGGTAGCCCAGACTCCGTCGCCTCCCCTGGATACACCCGGTTCATCTTCCAGCACATTGGACAAGGTAAGAGCCGAGCGTTTCAGGTACTGGGTGGAATCCACAACAGCCATGGATACGGGCAGATCTTTAATTCGCCTGTCAATACGCAGGCTGGTAACGACAATTTCTCCCAGATCTACCGGAACAGGAATCGTATCGTTTTGATTTTGGCTGTAACCAGATGACAGAGAGGCCATCAACAAAAAGACTGTGGCAAGGGTAATGGGAAATTTTTTCATTCTATATATTCTTTAAAAGTACCGACTTTACCTGTATCCCTTTCAAACGGCCTAAACTGCCGGTCAGGGATCCAATCTGATCTGTGGTACCTTCAAGAATAAGGGAAATAAGACTTTTGCCATTACTTCGCGGAAGACCCTGTCTTCCCAGAATAATGTCAGCATGCTGCGAGAGTATGTCGTTCAATAAGGCGACATGCTCATGGCTGTTGATCTGAATGATTACGGTTCCTACTCTCTTTTCCATCAGAATACCTCCGGATTAGATTATTTGATTCGTGCCTTCCTTGACCGGGACAATCCCTTCATCTCAGTATGGACACGATGATAATTATTTGACGACAAAGATAAAACATTTTAACCCGGCTGCAATAAATTGTTCTATTTTTGTTAAAATTTACGATCATGCGCGTTTTATACGTTTTTTGTATACTGTCTGTAATCTTGCTGGGAAATTGCTCCAACAGGACCGGCAGGAATGATCAGAAAACAGTAGTGACCATAGCTACACTTAAAGGACCCTCAGCCATGGGAATGATAAAACTTATTGACAGTCTTGATGGTGTTGAAGAACCGGGTATTAAGGTCCAGATAGTTAATGAGCCCATACAGGTCCGGAAAATGATGCTTGACGGGAAGGCGGACTTTGCTGTACTTCCAACGACCATGGCCGCCATAACCTATAACAAAGGACTGGAATACCGGCTTATTGCCATTCCGGTATGGGGAACCCTCTTTTTGTTCGGTAACGACAGCACTATTACCCGTTGGGAAGACCTCCGGCATAAAAAAGTGCACGTTATGGCACGGGGAATGACTCCGGATGTTCTTTTTCAGTATCTGCTGGAAAAGCACGGCCTCGATCCCCAAAAGGATATCACACTGGATTATAGTTTTCCCACCCATATTGATCTGGCCAATGCCGTTGCCGCAGGCAGGGCGGAACTCGGCGTAATTTCCGAACCGTTGGTCAGCCTGGTTATACAAAAAAACAAACTGGTCCGTGCAGTTTTTGATCTAAACAGCGAATGGGAAAAGATACAGGGATCTCCTATTGCCCAAACAGCCCTTCTGGTCAGAGATGATATTATTGAGAACGATCCCCGCCTGGTGGAGGCAGTTCTGAACGATTATGAAAAATCTTCCCTGTGGGTAAATCAAAATCCGGACAGTGCCGCTGTTTTAATTGCCCGATACGGAATTCTTCCCAATACAGAAGTCGCCCTACAGGCCATTCCCGGATCGGGATTGTATTTTGTAAGGGCCAGGGAGATCCGTTCTCAGATCACGGATTATCTGAATGTGTTTTATAATATGAATCCTCTGATAATCGGAGAAAAAATGCCCGATGAAACGTTTTATTACTAAAAAAAGGCTCCTTAACATAGCTTCCGTGTTTTTTTTACTGGCGCTCTGGAAGATTCTTGCGCTATATTTCCATTCTGCCTTTATTATACCTCAGCCTGAAGACACATTTCTGACGGTACTGCAGTTATTCACGGACAAAGACTTTTTGGTTGTAGCCGGGAGTACGGTTCTTAGAGGGCTCGTCGGTTTTATTATATCTTTCTTTTTAGGACTTGTAACCGGGATCATTGCCGGGATCAGCCCGGGGTTCAATGCATTTATCACTCCGTTATTGGTAACGGTCCGGTCGGTGCCGGTCATCTCACTCATCCTTCTGGCCCTGATCTGGTTTGATCCGGGAACAGTACCCGTTTTCATAGCGTTACTTACCATGTTTCCCTTTATTTGTACCAACGTGTCCGACGGTATAAGGAGCGTAGACCCGGGATTGGTTGAAATGGCAGTTTTTTATAAAGTGAACAAACGCAGGATCATTACCGGTGTATACCTGCCTGCGATTGTTCCTTTTATTATAAGCGGGGCGTCCAGTGCCATGGGAATCGGATGGCGGGCTATCATAATCGGGGAAGTTCTCAGCCAGCCTGTATACGGTATTGGCACCAGGATGCAGGTTGCACAAACGTTTTTAAACGTGGATGCTGTAATAGCCTGGACATTGATAGCCATATTGATAAGCTTTGTTTTTGAAAAGATGATACGCTGGGGAGAACGTAAAATTGAAAAATGGAGGGTGGGATCATGAGCCTTCTAATACGGAATCTTAACAAATCATTCAAAGATGTTGTTGTTCTTCAGGATTTTGAAGTCACATTTCCCGAAGATACCATTACCTGTATGCTGGGACCGTCGGGTTGCGGAAAAACAACTTTATTGAATATTATCGGCAATTTAATACCTCCGGATTCAGGAGAATTGATTGGTTTTGAAAACAAGATGCTTTCCTATGTCTTCCAGGATCCCCGTCTGTTGCCCTGGAAAACGGTCAGGGGTAATATTGAGTTTGTTTTAAGCCGGGAAATGCCTTCCGATGAAAGAGAAAAGCATACGGAACAACTTATAAAACAAGTTGAACTGGATGGATTTGCCGGTTTTTATCCATCTCAGTTGAGCGGGGGTATGCGTCAACGTGTCTCCATAGCCAGGGCTTTTGCCTGTCCTTCGGATATCATCTTGATGGACGAACCCTTAAAAGGACTTGATGCCGGGCTGAAAAAGAATCTTATCAATTGGTTCCTTAAACTCTGGAAGACCGATCGCCGCACCGTAATTTTCGTAACACACGATGTAGATGAAGCACTACTGCTGAGCGACCGGGTGATTGTTCTGAGCCAACCCCCAACCAGGATTTTGACTCATATGAATATTGATCAACCCGCCGGAGAACGCGATCCCGGCTCTGGGCATTTACTAAAGATCAAACAGGAGTTGTTGAATGCCGTTACAATCCGTTAAACAGCAGTAACAGCAGACCAACCACCAATCCCACGCCCATATTGATCAGTTTTACCTTAACAAAATCTTTCTTTGACTCGGCAAAAAGAGGAAGCATACCGTGCCCGTCCTGCACAATGCTGTTGGCCAACAAAATGCTAAAAGGCAAAAGACCCTGGGAAAACAGAGTCACAAAGATCATTTGAGGACCCGAATCCGGTATCAGTCCAATCAATACGGCAAAAAGCAGGATAAGGTAGATATTGTTTTGCATCAGGTTAGTCAGGGTAAGACTGGACTGTATAAAATACAACAGGATGAAAGCTCCCCAGGTCCACAGGAAAATGCGCAATAAATGCTTTTTCAGCACATGTCCGTACAGGTGTTCTTTCAGGAAATGCTCCGGCACCGTTAAAAAAACAAACAACAAAAACGACAACCCTGCCAGCAGTGTGATCTTCATCCAGTTCCATGTTTCAGGACCAATGACACCCATCGCAAACAACACAATCAGCAACACTGTGGAAAGAAGTAATATTGCACGTTCAAACGTCATTTTTTTTAACTGGGGAAGAATGATCTGAGGATTGAAACAACGGCAATAGTCTTTTTCGTGTATAATGAAGCCGTGGGGATTAAGCGCACTTTTCCTTTTGGTTATCAGATGCACAACCCATCCGGCCCCAACGGCCAGAACAAACAAAATACCGTTAAGCAGGAAGGCTTTCCCGGGAAAAAGTGCAAACATTACGAAAGCACCATCTCCGGAGGTGGCGATCATAACCGCTACAAGCCCCGCCAATCCTATCATCCGGTGCGTATATAATGAAACCACGGTAAAAGCGCCCAGACAACCCGGGGTTATTCCAAGCAATGCGGCAACAACAATTTGCAAAAACGGGGAATTTTTGAGTTTTTCGGCCCAATAATTCTTAGTCTGTACATTGATGTATTCAATGACTACCATCATCAACAGTACAAAAACCGTGATTAGAAGGGATTCCCTGAGGGTAGATATCAGGATGTCATACATAACCTTTTATTGTTTGTGAAAAAGACCGTAAAAAGTAAACTGTTTTCTTTTACCGGAATGGAGGGTTAAATAACGGAACAGGTTGTCGGGGGAAAAAATATCGCGGTTTACTGTTTTTGTCCTTTCACCAATATTTATCCCTACATCCTTCAGGGTATGATACAGAAGTTCCGAACAATAAATGGCATGGGTGTCTTCCGTGATCCAGTCATAATCGTAATCCCTTCCTGTATACATCAATGCACTTTTTATAAACTTTTCTATATGACGGGAATCCTCGTTGAAAGAAAAAGCAGCAAAATGTGTAAGATATGATTTCTCTTTCATGTTGGAAAGTTCCTGTACTGGATGAACACGAACCCCCTCTGAATAACTGTCCAATACATATACATCCGTTTGGTTCATGAGCGTATCAAGAGACTTATAAAGGCTGCCTGTTGTTTTGATCTGCCGGCCTATCTGTTCTTTGGTGCCCAAAAAGATACCGGTATGTTTCCATTCGCCGGGAATAAATTCGCTTAAAGGATAGTTACGCGTTTGTGTGAAGAAAATACTACCGGCAGGCAGGTCCTTCACGATCGTTTTTAATTCCTCCAGGGAAATATCGGTATTCCCTTCATTGTCATCATTATCCGAAAAGGTTAATTGTGACATTTTTATCTGTCCCGCCCATTTAATAAGCGGTTTCTGGACAAACATCCTCATGTTGTCAACTACCCTGATCTTTCCGGGAAACAACAATGAATATATCACGGCAACCACAAACAAAATTACCAGTAACCATAACAATCTCTTGAATGTTTTCATTTTCAGAAGATAGACAGTTATTCTGTTGTAAAGATAATCTTTTCCAAGAAGTTGCACAAACAATACAAGCTTGTATACATACAAAAAAAGCCTCTCTGACATGAAAATGCCCCATTCCACCGATTTTTATTGCAGCTGTGATTTCACCCGGATACATTTGCCGTAAATAAAAATGTTTGATTATGATTCTAAAACACAGATCCGTATTTATTATTACAACCATCGTGTTTATAATGACAGGTTATACGGTTAAAGCTCAGACGACACCATGGACCCTGGAAAAATGTATTGAATATGCCAGGCAGAATAACATCCAGATAAAAAGTCAGAAAATAACAAAAGAACTATCCGACGTTGACTTGGAACAAACCAAGGCACAGCGGTTTCCCACACTTAATTTTTCATCAAACTTCGGGGTTTCTTTTCAAAACACGACCACATACAACGACTTCATGGAAAAAACAGATGCTGCGGCCTACTCAGATAATTACGGGCTTAATACCGGTGTAACATTATACTCCGGTGGCAAACTGAACAAAACCATAAAGCAAAAGCAAATTGAAAATTCAGCGTATTCATACGATATCGAACAATCGGCACTGGACATTGAAATATCAGTCGTTCAGGCTTATCTGCAGATTTTATATGCCAATGAATCGTTGGAAATCGCAAAAAAAGCCGTTGCTCTTTCACAAACACAGGTCGAAAGAGGGCTCCAGATGTATCAGGCCGGATCCATATCCAAAGCCGATCTGGCCCAGTTGCAATCACAAAATGCAGGTGATAAACATCAATTGACCCAGGCTAAAAACTCTTTATCCAGTGCAAAACTTACATTAAAACAATTGCTGGAACTGGAACTGGAAGATGAATTTGACGTTGTTTTTACCGAGTTTGACGATCAGCAGGTCCTGAAAATTATTCCGGATTTGTATTCCGTATATCAAGCTGCACTTAATAATTTGCCTCAAATGAAAAGTAGTGCCTTAAGTGTGGAATCGGCAAATATGGCCATATCTGTCGCAAAGGCTTCTATGTTGCCTACCATATCTGCCAGTGCCTCTATCAATACCGGGACCATTTCAAGCGCAGGAGCCTCTTATTTTGAACAACTCGGCAACAAGATCAATGAAAATATCGGGCTCAACCTAAGTATTCCCATATTCAACAACAAACAAATTCGCACCAATATAAACAAGGCTGAACTGCAAAGTGAATCTGCTCAATTGCAGGATTTAAGTTTGAAAAAACAACTTCTGAGCACCATTGAGTCCCTCCACAACGATGCTGTTTCTGCACAAAGCCAATATGTTTCGGCCAAGGAGCAACTGGATGCAGCCAAAGCCAGTTTTGAACTTGTAAACGAACAATTTCTGGCCGGATTGAAAAACACCATTGAGATGATCACTGAACAAAATAATTATACAAATGCGCTCAGCACCTTGCTTCAATCCAGGTTTCAGGCCGTTTCATGTCTTATGCTGCTGGAGCTGTACCAATATCAAAATATGAATTTTTAATACTATCAATATGAAGACAATATTTTTATTACCCCAAACATTGCTCATGCTGACCATACTGTTTTCCTGTAATACAAAGAAAACAGCTCCGGCTTATGAAACAACCCTGGTACGGACAGGTTCCATAAGCAATACCATAACAGCTACGGGAACAGTCGAGCCTATTAAACAAGTTGAGGTCGGGACACAGGTATCCGGGATCATTTCCAAAATATACGTCGATTACAATTCAGAAGTTAAAACCGGACAACTTATTGCCGAGATCGACCGTTCGGTCCTTGAAACCGATCTGGAATCGTCTAAAGCAAATTTAAATTCTTCCAAAGCAGAATACGATTATCAGACAGCTAATTACAACCGTTTAAAAGGTTTGTACGAAAAAGAACTCATCAGTCAATCCGAATACGATCAGGCTTTCAATGCTTATTCCAAGGCTACTTACTCTTATACTCAGGCCAAATCCAATTATCAAAAAGCGGAAAGAAACATAGGATACACATGGATTTATTCCCCTATTGACGGTGTTGTGCTCTCGCGTGCGGTTGATGAAGGTCAGACAGTAGCCGCAGGTTTTAGCACACCAACTCTTTTCACAATAGCCAATGATTTAAGAAAAATGCAGGTTATAGCCGATGTTGATGAAGCCGACATAGGACAAGTAATTGAAGGCCAACATGTGGTGTTTACGGTAGACGCTTTCCCTGAAGATCAATTTGAAGGAACGGTCATCCAGGTACGCCTGCTGGCAACCACTACGTCCAACGTGGTTACTTATGAAGTAGTTATTGACGCTCCGAATCCGGAATTAAAACTTAAACCGGGTCTTACTGCGGAAGTCAATATCTATACCCTGAACAAAGAAAACATCATTACCGTTCCTGTGCGTGCCCTGCGTTTTGTACCGGGTGAATACACCGGGAATATTCCTGAAACACATGTTTTTGTTCAAAATTCCGAAGGAAGAATTGAAGCCAGAGAAGTCACCGCCGGTGTTACCGACGGGATTTATACCGAAATCATAGAGGGACTGTCAGCGGGAGAAAAAGTGATTACGGGGATACAGGTTGCCCTCAGTATGACGGGAGTCTCCGGATCTTTCGGCAACGTCCCCGGAAATCAGGGAAATAACGGGAGCAATAGTCCGTTCATGCCACCCCGGCCCGGACAGGAAAACAATGTACGAACAAAATAACAAAGAGTCTGATGAGTGAAATTATAAAAGTAGAAAACATAAGACGTGATTTCATTGTAGGCTGCGAAACGGTTCACGCCATAAGGGATATTTCTTTCAATATTTCAGAAGGTGAGTTCGTAACTATTATGGGAGCCAGCGGATCCGGGAAATCTACCTTGTTAAACATATTGGGTTGTCTTGACGTTCCCACACACGGTGACTATTATCTTTCAGGTGTACAGGTGAGAAAGATGGGTAAAAACGACAGGGCTGTTTTACGCAATCGCAAGATAGGATTTGTATTTCAAACCTATAATCTGTTACCAAAGACAACCGCCCTGGAAAACGTGGAACTGCCTTTACTTTATAATAAAACCGTCAATACTGCACAAAGAAAGGAAAAATCTGTTCAGGCTTTACAAGCAGTAGGGCTTCAGGACCGGATGAATCATCGTTCCAACCAGATGTCGGGAGGGCAACAACAACGTGTGGCCATTGCCCGTGCTCTTGTAAACAACCCGGTCATTATCCTGGCCGATGAAGCTACCGGGAACCTGGATACCAGGACATCATTTGAAATTCTTTCTGTTTTTCAGGATTTGTATAAAAAAGGCCGTACTATTCTTTTTGTCACGCACAATCAGGAAATCACACATTACGGAAGTCGCAATATTGTGTTGAAAGACGGGAAAGTCATCGAAGACAAGGTCAATCACACTATTTTATCTGCAAAAGACACTTTAGCTTCATTACCCGTTGAAGAAGATTAAAAGACTGCATAATGAATTATAAAAATCTAATTACAATAGCTTTAAGAGCCCTTTTCAATAATAAAATGAGGGCTTTCCTGACTATGCTGGGAATCATTATTGGCGTAACGTCTGTAATTACCATGCTGGCAATTGGGTCAGGTTCCAAACAAAGTATCAGGGACGAAATAGGTGAAATGGGATCCAACATGATCATTATTCAGCCCGGGAACGGCCGTTTTGGCGGAGTTCGCCAAAGTGCTTCTGACATGCAGACACTCAAGATGGCAGATTACGAATCATTGTTACGTGAAACCAATTATCTATCCAAGATTACTCCCACCGTAAATAGCAGCGGACAGGCTGTATACAGGGCAAATAATACGCCTACAACTATTTACGGAGTGAATGAACAGTACAGTGATATACGTGGTTATTCCGTAGGTAAAGGTTCCATGTTTACCAATACAGATATCCAAAAAGCCGCGAAAGTTTGTGTGGTGGGACAGACCATTGTGAACAACCTCTTTCCCAACGGAGAAGACCCATTAGGCAAAAGCATCCGTTTTGGAAAAATACCATTGAAGATTATTGGCGTTCTTGATGCCAAAGGATATAACGCAATGGGAATGGACCAGGATGATATTTTACTTGCCCCCTATACAACGGTTCAAAAAAGAATTCTGGCCATCAATTATCTGCAAGGTATTTCTGCCGCAGCTATTTCTGAAGAATACTCAGAACAGGCCATTGAAGAAATTACGGAAATACTTCAAATGAACCATAATATCCAAATAGGACAGGAAAACGATTTTAATGTACGTTCTCAACAGGAAATAATGGAAACAATGGGTTCGGTCATGGATATGATGACCATTCTTTTAGGATGCATAGCCGGCATATCCCTGTTGGTGGGAGGAATCGGGATCATGAATATTATGTATGTTTCGGTAACCGAACGTACCAGGGAAATCGGATTACGGATGTCTATCGGAGCTAAGGGCGTGCATATACTTATGCAATTTTTGATAGAAGCCGTGATTATAAGTGTCACCGGGGGTGTTCTGGGTGTACTTTTCGGAATAGGAGCCTCCGCTCTAATAAACGCAATTACCGGATGGCCTGTTTCTGTACAGGTATATTCCATAGTTCTTTCCTTCATTGTCTGTACTTTTACCGGCATGTTTTTCGGTTGGTACCCGGCACAAAAGGCTGCCAGGCTTAATCCTATAGATGCTATCAGGTACGAATAAAGAATTTCTTATATTTGAGAATGAATATGATATCGGATAAAAAAAGCAGACGGGCTTTCATCCTCATGAATATTTTGGCCGTGGTACTGTTTTACAGTCTGCCCTTTTTTATAAATCCACGCAACGAGACACTTACTTTCGTGAGGTATCTGGGATATTGTGGCAGCATCACAGCTAATTTGCTGGTTTTTTACATTAATTTTTATGTATTCATTAAACGATTTATGCTGCAAAAACGCTGGGTCGTGTTTTTTGCCTCAAACTTATTATTAATCAGCACAGTAAGCATTCTGCTTTATTTATGGCACGGGTATTATTTTACCAATCTGGCAGGCATTCCCATGGAGCACATTCCGCCTCCGGGGAATTCATTTGTATTTATTTCCAGAGATATGTTTTTCATGATGCTTACCGCTTCCATGGCTGTTGCCATTCGCGTCACTCTTGAATGGCAGCATACTGACAGAGAAAAAGCAAAAATGGAAATTGTTGCCAGCCAGGCAGAGATTAAAAATTTGAAAAACCAGCTTAATCCACACTTTTTGTTCAATACGCTGAATAATATCTATTCCTTAATGAGAATGGATCAGGAAAAAGCTCAAGAAGCCGTCTTAAGTCTCAGCAAAACATTGCGTTACGTGTTGTATGATAACAACCAGGAAAAAGTGGCTTTAGATAAAGATCTGGCTTTTACTAAAAATTACATTGATCTTATGTCCCTGCGCCTTACGGATAAAGTCAATATGAAAGTGAACATTTCAGAGAAAACAGACGGTTTGACCATTGCCCCTTTAATGTTCATTACACAGGTAGAAAACGCTTTCAAACACGGTATTTCTCAGTCGGCTCCTTCATTTATTGATATCAATATTGATATTCAGGGGAAAACAATCTCCTGCCGGGTAAAAAACAGTTTATTCCCAAAAGACTTCAATGATTACAGTGGTTCCGGAATTGGCATTGAAAATTTAGAGCGACGTCTTTCTTTATTATACCCGGGAAAACATTCTTATACCTATTCTGCACATGACAACGAATATCTTTCTGAACTGAAAATTACGTTATGATTTGACCAATGACAAGCTTAAGATGCATAATTGTTGATGACGAACCGCTGGCATTAAATCTGCTTCAGGATTACATTCACCAGACCCCTTTTCTTGAGCTCGTGGCCAGGTGCAGCAGCGGTGTGGAAGCATTGAATGTATTTAAAAATGAAAATGTAGATCTTGCTTTCATTGATATACAAATGCCCCATTTGAACGGACTGGAATTATCACGAATGATGGGGGATTGTCTTGTCATATTCACAACAGCATTTGAACAATATGCATTGGAAGGATTTAAGGTGAATGCCATTGACTACTTATTAAAACCTTTCAGTTATGCAGAATTTCTTACAGCCGCCAACAAGGCTCAACGCCAAGCAACGCTTATAAACGCCTCCGGCTCACTGGGTAACAGCACGCTGATACCAAAAAATCTTGTTGTTAAATCCGACTACAAACAACAAATCATCAACACATCGGAGATTGTTTACATAGAAGGGATTGGCGATTATATAAAGATCCACCTGGATACCGGCGTTTCCGTTCAAACTCTCATGACACTGAAAACCATTGAGGAAGAATTACCTGAAAACCAGTTTATACGGGTTCACCGTTCTTTCATTGTGAACATTCAGAAGGTGAAAACAATTGAAAGACAACGAATCATCTTTGACCATGTAAGGATCCCTGTTTCCGATTCTTATAAAGACACTTTTTTTCGTACCCTGGGGATAAAATAGAATTACTTTCCAAAATTTCTTGACACAAAAGGCAAACAGGTATATAGTGCCGAACGCCAGTACTCGCTGGTATGCCCGCCGTCGCGCACCCGGAATTCACAAGGGATTTGCTGACGGCGCATGGCCCGGGTAAATTCAATATTACGGTCAAGCAGGAAATCGTCATCGCCACAATCGACAAACCATTTTACACTGCGCAGTTGCTCTTTCCGTTCATCATCCGCTTCTTCTACATACTTTATACAATTGTTTTCCTGAACAGATTTCGTAAGCAATGCCATTTTATCTTCAGGATCCTGTGAAGGAACCCCTCCTCCCTCCGGAATGTCCATTAAGGCACTCATGGCATAAACCGAGGAAAACATGTCACTGTGTTTTTGGCCGTATGCAGTGGCACCGCCTCCACCCATGGATAAGCCGGCAACGGCACGATGCTGCTTGTCTCCGACAATACGGTACGTTTTCTCAATAAAGGGCAGGAACTCCGTAAAGAAAAACGTTTCGTATTGCCAACCGGGCATATTAAAATAACCATTCCACGCGCCTTCGGCCAGATTGCCTCCCGCGTTGGGAGATACAATGATCATTTCACAAGCCTCACCCGAGGCTATCAATTGGTCGGCAATCTCTTTGGCATGTTCATTTTCAAACCAGCTGGTATTGACACCCGACATGCCGTGTAAAAGATACAGCACGGGATATTCCCTATTCATCTGGGTTTCGTAGCTTTTGGGAAGGAATATTGTGTATTCACGGTTGGCATTCAGGACCTCGCTGTAAAGGGTATCAGTCACCACCTTGCTTTGCGGCCCCCACCATCCTGCTTGTGCTGATGCTTCAACACCAAACACTATAAGGAATAATGCTAAAATAAGACGTTTCATATATAATACCGGACTTTTATTGTGATGAATCGACAATTGTAAGTCGGGGTGAAAGGACTCGAACCTTCGGCCTCCACGTCCCGAACGTGGCGCGCTAGCCAACTGCGCTACACCCCGATTGATCAAGGCTGCAAAGGTAAATAAAAAATTAATATCCTTACCTTTGATTTATGAAACGTACTTTTTTTCTTTTTCTGGTTGTTCTTTTGGTGGCCGGGTGCCATCAAAGTAATCCTAAAAATCCTTATAACCTGCCCATTGCAGTCACAATGGAAGATTATCTGGCCCAGGTAGCAGAAAATCCGGACACGGAACTTGTAGATCTGGAAGAAATCATTCCGGGCATCAGTCTGGATATTGCGTATGCCAAATCCCAAAATTTTACCGGAATCCCCATTTACACTTCTCCCAAAGCCTTTTTATGCCGCCCGGTTGCAGAAGCATTGGCTTTGGCACAGGATTCCTTAAAAAAAACAGGCTTGGGTTTCAAGATTATGGATGCATACAGACCCTATGCAGCTACATTGTATTTTTATGAAGTCTATCACGACACTACGTTTGTAGCCAGCCCGCGAACAGGCTCCATTCATAACCGGGGAGCCGCAGTGGATCTTACGCTGATCTGCCTGGAAACCGGAAACGAACTGGAAATGCCTACCCCATTCGATTCTTTCTCGGACACAGCATCACATGCATTCAATGACCTTCCGGAACATATCCTGAAGAACAGGGCAACACTGAGAGGGATTATGGAAGCTTTCGGATTTTCCATTTATGAACCCGAATGGTGGCATTATAATTACACCAATGCCCGCTCGTATCCTTTAAGGGATGTATCGTTTGAAGAACTAATGAACCACTAGAGCAATTTTTCCGGTAACAGGAACCAAAGACCCATCCAGAAAAGGAAACGGAGGGCTTTACCAATAAACATAAGCACAGCGGTTCTCCAAAAAGGGATCCTGTAAAATCCCAATCCTACGGCAAAAACATCTCCTATAACAGGCAGCCAGCAGAATAGAGCTACCAGGCTGCTCCATTTATGAATCACCTGTTGCTGCTTTTCCAGTTTTTCTCTTTTTATGCGTAACCATTTTTCGATCCATTCCCACTTGCCAAGATATCCCAGCCCATAGCAGGTCAGGCTCCCCAGGCCGTTACCAATAGTGGCCGCGGCAAAACACGCCCAGGGATTTCCTCCCGCCAGGAGCATTGCTAGCAAGAGAAATTCCGAACTGAAAGGTATGATGGTCGAAGCCAGGAATGACCCGACAAACAGTCCCAAATATCCCCACTCAAGCAAAAAATCCATTTACTTGTTATTATTTTCCTTTAATCTTCTGTTTTTCTTTAACGCTTCGTTGATGATGTATTCCAATTGGCCGTTGACGCTACGGAACTCATCTGTCGCCCATTTTTCCAAAGCGACCCAGGTTTCAACATCAATGCGCAACACAAACGATTTTTTCATTCTACTGATACAGACTCCCTGTATTGATCACCGGACTGGCAGCACGGTCAGACGTCAGCACAACCATCAGATTGCTAACCATAGCAGCTTTCTTTTCTTCGTCCAGATCAATTATTTCTTTAGCAGATAATTGTTGCAAAGCCATTTCCACCATACTAACAGCTCCTTCTACTATCTTATGGCGGGCGGCTACAATGGCCGTTGCCTGCTGACGTTGCAACATGGCACTGGCAATTTCAGGGGCATAGGCCAAGTAACTGATACGGGCTTCAATGATCTCTATCCCGGCTATGTTCAAGCGCTCTGACAAAGATTCTTCCAGCAGGCTGTTTACTTCTTCTCCGCCGGAACGCAGTGTGATATCGGCATTCTCATCCTCCAGGTTGTCGTAAGGATATGAACCTGCCAAACTCCTGACGGCTGCCTCGGACTGTACATCTACGAATTTTTCATAATTGTCCACCGCAAAACAAGCTTTGAAGGTGTCTTTTACCTTCCAGACAAGCACAACGCCTATCATTATGGGATTGCCCATCTTGTCGTTTACCTTTATGGGTTCTCCGTTCAGATTACGCGCCCTGAGCGATACGGTTTTTCTGACCATAAAAGGATTGATCATAAAAAAGCCGTTATCCACAACGGTCCCCACGTATTTTCCGAAAAATGTCAACACCTTGCTTTCGTTAGGATTGATTACCATAAGGCCAAACAGGGCAATAAAGGAAACTACCGAGACCGTAATTAGCCAATACCAACCCGGTCTCCAACCCAGCGATTCGGTAAAAATGACGGGTAAGGCTATCCCTGCTGTGAAACCAAGAATACTCAGCACCAGCATGATCCAGCCATTACGGGGCTGTACGAATTTTTCCTGTACGTTTTTCATTTCTTTGTATTGTTAAGTGATATTATTTTGATATCACAAAGATATAACAACACAGGGAAATAGCAAAAAATATTTCTGCCTCTTTCTAAAAGTTTGGCACGCCGTTTGCAAACTATTAAGACAGATAGTTTTTTTCATCTATTAGGTTTTAGGTTAAATGGGTCTGAACAGACAACGCTTCTAGTTGTCTGTTCTTTCTTTTTCCAGGCGCAGTGCTCTTACGTAATCCTCTTCAACGCTGCAATTTTCAAACAAACACAACTCCAGAAGATTTTTCATCGAACGTCGGCTCAGCTCCTGGTCAGGCCGGGCCTCCCTGATAGCGGCATACGTATCTCTTGAGGCTTCGGAAAAGGCGACCACCTGCTCCCAGTTTTCAGGAGTACTAATAGAAACGAAACAAGATCCTCCCATTTTTTTATACGGCCAGAATGTATACCCTATGTTGTTTTCTTCCATTACCCTGCAAAAGGCTTCCATCCACTCCAGAGTGTTGTGCCCGATCTCACCCATATACATTGGTAAATTGGTTTTATTTCTGAATTCAATAAAATGGGAGATCGCATCTGTTGTCGCATCTCCTCCGTAACGGTGGCAGGAATACATTATCTTATTGTCAAAAGTCCAGTCCGTAAAAGGATTGAAGTTACTGTTCCATTGAGGGGCTCCCAGTATGACTATGTGATTCGTATCCACTTTGCGGATCTCTGACACTGCCCTTTTGTACAAAGGTTCAAGCATGGCATTGAGCTCATCTTTATTACTGAAATACGGTGCTATGGGTTCATTCAGCAAGTCGTAGCCCAGGATGACCGGCTCGTCATGGTAACGGGTTGCAATCCTTTTCCAAATATCACAAAAAAGTTGTTGATTGGTCTCGCTTTCAAACAGCCAGGGATAGCCGTGACTGTCGTCAATATTGTCCCCTGTCTGGCCGCCAGGGGCATCGTGCATATCCAGGATCAGGTGTAAACCGGCCCGGCGGCACCAGGAAACGATACTGTCTATGCGGACAAATCCGTCCTGGGAAACGGTCAGTCCCATAAAATCCTCATCCGTAAAAAGTTTGTAGTGAAAAGGAAGCCGTATGGTGTTTGCCCCGGTGGAGGCGATAAAATCAATATCTTCCCGGGTTATGTACCGTTCCTTGAATTGGCGCCAGAAATCCGCTGTAAAATCAGGACCTGCCAATTGGCAAAACATTTGATCTATCCAGCTTGCGGAATTCGTTTTTTTAAAACTGAACATATACCCTTCCGGATTCAGCCAATTGCCCAGGTTGGTGCCTTTGATGAAATATTTTTCTCCTTTGAGCACCAGGTGGGGACCGTCAACTTCTATGAAATCAATGACCGCAACTTCATCTTTCAAAGAAGTACAAGCTATCAACAAGATTGAAAATCCGGTAAAAAATAAACGTTTTAACATGACTGTAGCGGTTTTATAGTAGTGTAAAGGTAAAATTTTATAACTTGCAACCCAAAGCATATGTCCTTTTTAGAATGAAAATACATTACCTCTTATTTGCTGTTGCCTTTCTGGCAGCTGCCTGCACCAAAACACCAGATCCAGACAAAACGGAAAAAGACGCCCGGTTAATTAGTTTGTCTGTGGATGAACAGCAAATTATAGTGCCGCTGGAAGGTACAGCTTCTTTTCTGTTCCGGGTTGAAGAACCCGCAGCCGAATTCGTTTATGACATCACCTCTGAGCAATGTCAAATTGAATTGCGCATCCAGGGGACCACTCGTCAACCCGAGTATTTTTCAATTCAAAGCATAGTTCCCTCACAAGAAGCAGGTGTTTACGAAGTCCGTTTACAGGACAACGGGGTACGTCTGACCTACAAAAACGCTGTGGTCTTGTGCCTGATCACCTCCCGTGCGGGATACGGCACTTCCATGATCACTTCCGGAGTTTTTCAAGTGATAAGCTCTATGAGTCATGCAGGAATCAGTGATTTCTATTTTTCAAAGGAACTCAACCCTTCGCTGAAAGAAGATGTCCGGCTGGATATAAACTCTGCAGAAGAGATTTATCAACATACAATAGAAGGAAACATCCCGGTATGGCTGGAGGATCTGCATCTGACAGCTTCTTTCACAAGCGGCAACCCCGTTAAGGTGAACGGAGTGGTTCAGGAAAGCGGAAAAACGGTTCAGGATTTTTCGCAACCCGTGGAATATACAGTAGAGACCAACGAAGGCACCATACTTTCCTATAAAACAGGAATCGTTCATTTTACGGGAATCCCGGTAATGATAATCAACACGGAAAACGGAGCCCCTGTAACATCCAAAGATGACTGGATGAATGCGACCATCCGTATCCAGGGAATGGGCTCGTTTGAAGACCTTCCCCAAATGGCAACAGAGATCCGCGGGAGGGGCAATACTACCTGGTTGTGGCCAAAAAAACCTTATGCGCTAAAACTGGACAGTAAAACTCCCCTGCTGGGCATGCCCAAACACAAACGCTGGGTGTTGCTGGCCAATTTCATGGACCGGACTATGCTCCGGAACCGTATGGCTTTCAAAATTGCTCAATCCACTTCCCTGGCATGGACACCCCGCAACGAGATTGTGGAATTGATTTTTAACGGTCGTCACCAGGGCAATTACATGTTGGTTGAGCACATCAAGGAAGATAAAAACAGAGTAAACATTTCCGATGACGGGTATATCCTTGAGCTTGACTTTCACTTTGACAACGAAATTCAGTGGTTTTCCCCTCACGGCCAGAGTGTACAACAAAGCGGGATTCCCTTTGCCGTTAAATTCCCGGACGAAGACGACATCAGCGTAGCTCAGATCAACTGGATCAAAGATTATATTGATCAGGCCGGAGCAGCCATATACGGGCCGGCCTTTAAAGATCCGGAAGAGGGGTACAGGAAATTCGTGGATATGCAGTCGTTTGTGGACTATTGGATCGTTTTTGAACTATGCATCAACCACGAACTGGCCAATCCCGGAAGTGTTTATATGCACAAGGATAAAGACACCAAACTTTTTGCCGGCCCTATTTGGGATTTTGACTGGGGAACCTTTTCCTACAATGCTTCTCCCCAAGCCCAGGGAAAACTCTTTATGACACAGGCCATTTGGTACAAACAATTTTTCAAAGACCCTGAATTCGTCGCCCTGGCTAAAGAACGCTGGAACTTGCTGAAACCGAAATTCGATGAAATTCCGGGTTTCCTGGATGCAGAGTACGAACGTTTGAGCTATTCTGCAGATTTGAATTTCAAAATGTGGGATCCTACCGAAGACAGGAACATGAACGGGGGAAACCTCATCAACGGAGACGAACCCCTGACATATACCCAGGCAGTAGAACGTATGCGGAACATTATTGTGGAACGCATACAAACCCTGGATCAACAAATAAACGCTTTATAAACCTCAACAAACCATTATGAAACTGACCAAAACCATTATTTTATTGGCAGTTCTGGCTTTTTCCGTACAAACCGTCACCGCACAGCGCAGAAATCCGGACCAACAAGACAACAAAACCGAAAACAAAGCCGAGTCCAAATCAGAGGACAAAACTCCGGCAAAGCTGGAGGAATTCATTAAAGACGGGACTACCGTTATGGAGGGTATGACCCCTGTGTATTCCCAGGATAAGAAATATTATATAGGTATACCCGATTCCCTGATTGGAAGGGACATCCTTATGGTAACCCGAATGTCCGAAACCCCTGCGGGATTCCGCGCTAATTTCTTTGGATATGCCGGAGACCAGATTAACAGCGGCATGTTGCGATTTGAGAAAGGTCCGGACAACAACCTGTTCCTGACCAAAGTGCTTGCCCGCGAACAATCCAGGGATACAACTCAGGCCATGTACTATAACGTTACCCGCTCCAACCGGCCGGCGCTGATCGCTTCTTTTGACATCAAGGCAATCAATGCAGACAGCACCCTGTCACTTATAGACGTTACGGACCTGGTAAACAGCGACAACGAAAGCCTGTATTTTAGCAAAAGGCAGAAAAAATCGGCCAAAATGACGGCTTTGCAAAAAGACCGTTCCTATGTTAAGAGCGTAAAATCATTTCCCATCAATACCGAACTTCGCAGCATCAAAACATACGCTCTCCAGGAAAACGATGATCCGCTGACCTTCGAGATCAACTGCTCGCTGGTGCTTCTTCCCAAAGAGCCCATGCAACCCCGGTATTTTGACGAGCGCGTGGGATTCTTTACATCCAATTACACGGATTTTGACAAGAATCCGCAAGGGATCAAAACCATGCGTATGATCGCCCGCTGGCGGTTGGAACCCAAACCGGAAGATTTGGAAAAATACAAAAGGGGTGAACTGGTGGAACCCGCAAAACCCATTGTATTTTATATTGATCCCACCACCCCCAAAGAATGGGTCCCCTACCTGATCCAGGGTGTGAATGACTGGCAACCTGTCTTCGAAAAAGCAGGTTTCAAGAATGCCATATATGCATTGGAGGCACCCACTCCCCAGGAAGATCCCAGCTGGAGCCTGGAGGATGCCAGAAACTCGGCAATCGTCTATAAACCTTCGACCATAGCCAATGCAAGCGGTCCGCACGTAAGCGATCCCCGTTCGGGCGAAATCATTGAAAGTCACATCAACTGGTACCACAACGTGATGAGCCTGGTACACAACTGGTATTTCGTACAATGTGCCGCCGTGGATCCCCAGGCACGGTCCATGACATTTCCCACAGAACTTATGGGACAACTCGTCCGGTTTGTTTCTTCACACGAAGTGGGACACACACTGGGACTGCGTCACAATTTTGGAGCAACAGCTTATTATACGACCAACCAGCTGCGCGATCCCGAATTCCTGGCTGCCAACGGGCATACCACTTCCATCATGGATTATTCCCGGTTCAATTTTGTGGTACAACCGGAAGACAATATGCCGCGAGAATTGCTTTTCCCTCGTATAAGCCATTACGATTACTGGGCCATTGAATGGGGTTACAGGCGTTTTTACCAATTTGCCGATGCGGAAGAAGAGATCCCTTATCTGAACAAGTGGGTCATTGAAAAAACAAAGGATCCTTATGTACGTTTTAACGGAGGGGCGGAATCCGGGCTGAATGATCCCCGTGCACAGTCAGAAGATCTTGGAGACAATCAAATGGAAACTTGTGAGTTGGGAATCAGGAATATGAAAGTCATCCTGGCAAACCTTCCGGAATGGACAAAGGTCCCGAACGAGAATTACAGGGGACTAACCACACTTTATCCCCAGATCACTACCCAGTTTAACCGTTATATTGGTCATGTTTCAAAATGGGTCGGAGGCGTTTTCACAGATGTGAAAACCGTAGAGCAGGAAGGACCTGTTTACGTACCGGTTCCCCGTGAGAAGCAAAAGGAAGCCATGGCGTTTCTGGACCGGCATATTTTTACAACCCCGCAGTGGATTCTGCCCGGCTACCTGGCAGAATTATTGCCAACCAATCGCCTGGCTGTTATGGAAAATCTGCAACAAAGCGCCGTTACCGGACTTGTCAATAAAAACGTCCTGGTACGGATGCTCCGTGCGGAAGAACAACTGGGGGTAGAAGCCTATTCTTTGGAAGCCTTTTTCTCCGATATGAACCGAAGTATTTTCAAGGATTACGGAGATACGGACATTTACCGCAGAAGCCTGCAGAACATTTATATCAATACACTTTGTGAACTGGTCAAACCCAAAGAAGATAACGGAAACGCTGCCCCTGAAGCTGCCCGTTACCGCAGAGCCGAGGCCTCCATTGAAAACAATGACATTAAGAGTCTGGCAATGTCTGAACTGCAAAAGATCGGGAAAGAGCTCAAACGTGCCAAAGGCGATGACCGTACCCGTGCACATTATCAATTCCTTTATCAAACCATTGAAGACTTGTAGTGAATTTTACGCATATTGTTTTTGACGTAGACGGGACTTTGCTGGACAGTGAAAAAACCGGCATGGTATCCCTGCAGAAGACCATCCTGAGTGAACTGGGAAAAGAGATGACCCTCCGGGAACTGTATCCATATTTTGGAATACCCAGTTTCCAGGCGGTACTCAAACTGGGATTCAAAGACCCGGAAAAGGCTGCTCTTTTGTGGGAGGAAAATTTCCAGACACTGACATCCCTTACCCGGCCGTTTGACGGTATTGAGGAAGTACTGGAATCCCTTCACAAAAAAGGAGTGGTTATGGGAGTGATCACCTCGCGTAACAGAGCTGAGTTTGATTCCGACCGGCATTTGTCTGAATGGATGCATTATTTTACACTGACCATATGTGCTGAAGATGCCCCAAAACACAAACCTGCCCCGGATCCCATGTGGCTGTTCCTGGAAAAAACGGAGGCAGATCCGTCCAACGTGCTATTTGTAGGTGACACGTACAACGACCAATTATGTGCACATGCGGCCGGCACCTCTTTTGCACTTGCATTATGGGGAACCAGGAACGGAGAGGATATGCCTGCCGAGTTTTACCTGGAACACCCCCGGGATTTGTTAACCTTATAGGTTGTATGAAAAAATACGCAGGACTGTTATTGATGATCCTGCTTCCACTGGCAGCCGGAGGGCAGGATGCAGACCATCCTGCCGCGGCCCTGGTGCGGATGAAGGAAGCCTTTAACCAATCGGCCCGGATCCCGGATTATCCCCGGATGCTTTCCCTGATGGACAGCATGATGTTAATGGAAACTTCCATTGACCGGACTGCCCGCCCGCGTATTTTTCAAAAGTATAAGGAATATGCACCCTTATTTGACAATACGGCAGAAGGCCGGGTTGTACATTACCTGTTTCTTTATACCCGTTTCCCGGAACAACGGGGAAAATACGGAACGGAATTACCGGCAAAATCGTCAGAAATATTAAAGATCCCTGCATCTACTTACCAAAACCGGCTGTTCAACAACCCTTTGGTATTTCCCTGCTCGAATCTTTATGAATTGGCTCTTTTCGTTTTAGAGGATTACCCGGCATTGATCTACATGCTGGAACAGGGGCAGGGGAACGTTCCACATAACCTGATTGCGGCAAAATACAGGCAATTGATTTCACTGCCTGCTTCCGGTGAATTGAAAAAAGCCGGACTGGATAGTCTGATTGAACAATACCCGGAAACAGAACCGATCTCTCACGTTTACCTGGAAAAAGTCCGTTGGCTGACAGAAGACCAACAATACCAGAAAGCACTGGAATTGAGCAGGGAAGCGTACAAGAGATTTCCCAAAAGTCCGATCAGGGAATCATTCTCAGACTTAACAGATTTCCTTACCCAACCAGCTCTTGATCTGCAAATAAAAAAGCAGCTGTATCCCGGTTCGAAAGCAGAATTGATAATAACACGCAGAAATATAAAGCGTTACAAATTAAAAATTCTGGACGAACAAGGAAAACGAAAGTTAAGCAAAACAGTTCGTTACCCGGACTTTCCCGTTTACCGGGCGCTTACAGATACAGTCCACATAACCGTTCCCCCGGAAGGGTCTTATACCATCAACATCAAAAAAGGAAAAACAACCACCGAAGCCTCTTTTTATTCAGGGAAAGTAGCCGCCTTGTTTCGTGCCCTGAATGATACGGGATATGTCTATGCCACAGACCTGCAAAGCGGTAACCCTTTTCATAAGGTGGAGGTCCGTTTTGTAAACAATACCCGAGAGCCTTTCCCCCTGGAACCCGACGGGTTTACCGCGCTGAATGTCAGGTCCGGGGAATCGTTCCGGCTGAGTGTCCCGTCAGAAAACACAGCCGTTCCGGATACGTTTTCTGTTCCTTTTACTATTCGTCCGTGGGATTTTCAATACGGAAACGGCGAAAATGAAGTGACTTCTGCCGCCCTTTTTACAGACAGAAAGCTTTATAAAAATACGGACACTCTCTTCTTCAAGGGCATTGTTACCCGGTACAAAGAAGGAAAATGCCGGCCGGCTGCAGGAGAAATATATACTGTGGTTCTAAGAAACAACCTCAATTACCGTGACACACTGGATACGATTCACGTCCAGACCAATGATTTTGGATCGTTCAGCGGGTTTTTTCGTCCCGGCCCCACCCGCATGAACGGCTCCCATAGTATTACATTTCCGGGAGCTTCGGCTCACATTCAAATAGAAGAGTACACAAGACCTTCCTTTACACTGGCTTTATCCCCCGTACGCCAGGCATATGCTTTTAACGATACCATCGTACAACAAGGCGTGGTTTTCAATTATGCCGGATTTCCGCTTGCTAATGCCACCGTTCATTGCCGCGTGTTTTTCAGGTCACCTTTCAGACCTTATTACGTTCATTCCACAACACCCGGGGAGAAAGAAGGACTGATCTTTTCAGATACCCTGAAAACCGGGGAAGAAGGTGAATTCCAATTTGCATTCCCGGCTTTGAGGCCTCCCGGTGACACATCCCTTCACGGCATACTGGAACTGGATATATCCGTTGTTGATATAACCGGTGAAACACAACAAAAAAAGACGTTTTTGCCGGTTTCCGGTTTCCGTTATACCATAAAAGCCAATTATTCTCTCCCTAAAGAAGCCGTCCACAACAACATCCTGATCCGTGAAAAAGAACCTTTTTTACATTTCTCCGTTCAAAACAGCAACGGTTTTGACCAGAACCTGCCCCTGACCTGCCATTTAATACAAGACGCAGATACCGTAATCACTGAAGTCCTGCACTCCGGGCAGTTGTACCAACCTCCGTGGGATACCATGACATCCGGCCGTTGGGAAATTGCTGCCGCGATGGACGGGGCCGCCCCGTTTTCCGACACTTTTTTCCTTTTGAGCCTCACAGACACGATCAGTCCGGCAGATACTGCTCTTTTCTTTTGTCCCCTTGAAGGAGAACCGCCTGCCTTTTTGCTTGGAACCGTCAATAAACCTTTATATGTGCTTGCCGAGTGTTACGCCGGGGGATCCCTGATCAGCAAAAACAACCTGGTACTGAACCCCGGAATGAAGACATACACTTTCCCGGAACTCCCTGTTGGAGAAAATCTCCCCGAGTTACGCCTGGTGGCTGTCCGGGACGGGCAGTATCTTGAATTCCACCACCGGTGGGAAAAACCTGCCCAAGAATTGCTCCCGTTGCATTTTGTCTCCCTGCGGCGGGACACAGAGCCTTACTCCCAGGAATCTTTTGGGATCAAACTCCCCGGGCAAGAAAACGCCGAGGTTTTGGTGAGCATCTTCAATAAAAGTACCGACCGGCTGACTCCCAATCGTTTTGATTACCGTGCAGCCCGCAAACCAGATGTTCCCATCCCTGCCATAAGGTACCATTTCATGAATCTTTCAACTGCATTTGACAAAAGGGGTTCCGTTCCCGGTTTGTACTACACGGCGCAACAGAACGCCGTTGCTTCCAATACGACACCCCGGGAACAATCTGCCTGGGACATGACTCCCCCGGAACAATCTGCCTGGGAAGAAATTCCCGCCCCTGATGAAACAGGATCCGAATTCCTTGTACGTAGCGATTTTGAAGAGACCCTTGCATTTCTGCCGCACCTGCTGCCAGACAGTACCGGATTGGTGCCGGTAACTTTCCAAACGAACGGGCTATTGGGGACGTTTCGCATTCTGGCCCTGGCGCACACCACTGACGGGAAAAGTAACACGGCAGAAGACATCCTGCTTGTGAGAAAAGAAGTAATGGCCATTCCTTCTTTTCCCGCTTACCTCAGGGAACAGGACCGGATAGAAATGACTGTTCCGGTGATCAATCTGACTTTATCGGCTGTGGAAGGGAATGCTTTCCTGGTCATCGGGGAAAACCAACAGGAAATACAACCTGCCCGCCTACTCCCTTCTGAAAGAACTTTTTTCAGTTGGGATTACACCACGCCACCGGTTACCGGTGAGAGGGTTCCCCTGCTGGAAATAACCGCCGGGTTCGAAAGTCCCCGTCACAGTGATGCGCAACAAAATATCCTTCCGGTATTGCCTCAAAAAGAACAGATCACCCGCGCCAGAACCAGGATACTCACCGGAAACGATGTGGTGACACTGGTTAAACAAAATAAAAATTCACGGGCCACACTGGATGTGACCACCCCGTTTACGGCAGCACTCCAGGCCATCCCCTCTCTCTGCGAACCTTCTGGAAATGATCTTACCGCGTGGATCTCGGCTTTTTATGCAAACAACACCGGAGCTCGTTTGTTGCAGGAATTCCCCACAATTCTGCCTTCATTGGACAAAGCGCCTGAAGGACAAGCCTCGGCATTTCAAAAAAACGCACGGCTGACGGAGATCCTGATCTCACAAACTCCGTGGGCGGATTACCCGGGACGCGAAGCAGAAAGGATCCGGCGGCTGAAACGGCTGGATGATCCCCGCTACATGAGCTCTTTCAACGAAAAAGCCCTGGAATATTTAGGTTCGCTGCAAAAGGCGGACGGAGGGTTTTCCTGGTTCCCGGGAATGGAGAGTTCTTATTCCCTGACGTTGCATTTTCTGGAGATCACGGGCAACTTGAAAGAAAAAGGAGTCAATACCGGGAAAGAGGAACGGTTGCAGGTACTGGTTGAAAAGGCCGTTCATTACGCGGACAGCCTGTTTGCCAAACGTTACAGGGACGATGTTGCCCCGGAAGTTACCCTGGATGTTTTGACGTATTTCTATATTCGCAGTGCCTTCCCTGAAATACAAGCCCGCAATGACGTTCAAAAAGTAAAAGCCCGTTACGCGGGTCTCTTAAAAGAATCCTGGAAAGGAGCCACGGTAGCCGAAAAGGTTTTTCTGGCCGTTATACTGGAAAGATCAGATCATTTACTGGAAAGATCAGATCAAAAAGACGTTCTTGCACAGGTTTTGTCATCCCTCAGGGAATTTGCCGTATGTGATCAGGATCGGGGCTGTTATTTCCCGAATGCCGTACCATACGACGGCCTGATGTACTCGGAAATGAAGGTGCATGCCCTGCTACTGCGTTTATTCAGGAACGATCCAACAATCAAAAACGGACTGACCCGTTGGTTGCTGGACAGAAAAGAAAACCAGATATGGGGATCCGGGCCCTCAACCACAGACGTGATCCATGCTCTGCTTTATTACGGAAACGAGGAAACAAAAGAAGTGCCGCGTTATGAGACAGTTGTGCGGGGAACGACATATACTGTGAGAAACCGCTCCCAAGCGCCATTGTATGTAACGCTCTACGAACAAATCCTGGAAGACCTTCGTGAGGCCCAACCCTTCGCCAACGGGATGGAAATCCGCCGGGCTTATTACCGGTTGTCAGATAACGCCCTCATTACGGAAAAAGACACCCTCAAAAGGGGAGACCGCATAGTAGCACGTTATTTCATTACAAACGAACAAGAACGCAGCTTTGTACATATGAACGTTTCACATGCCGCCTGCCTGATCCCGGAATCCGAAACATCCGGTTACAGGTGGAATGCTTCCGGGTCCTGGTACCGTGAGGTCAAAACCGGATCCACACAATACTTTTTTCAGACCCTTTCCCGTGGAGAACAGGTCATTGAAGAACGTTTTTACGTTACGCAGACAGGTGTTTTCCAACAAGGAAGTATCCAAATACAATCCTTGTTCGCTCCCCGTTACAGGAGCTTTTCTCCGGGGAAAACCCTGGTGGTTGCCAACTGAATAAATGAGCTTTTCAGAAGAAATTACTGGTTCTGAGCTGATAAATAGAAAAAAACGTATATCTTTGCAGCCCCTATTGGGGTAAAACTTATTATTAACCACTAAAAATCAATTGCTGACAATGGCCGATTATTTAGATGCCCAAAAAAAGCAAGAGATTTTCGGACAGTACGGAACGTCTAATAAGGACACCGGATCTGCTGAAAGCCAGGTCGCCTTATTTTCTTACCGTATCGCCCATCTTACTGAACACATGAAGTCCAACAAGAAGGACTACGGCACACAACGTGCATTGCTCCGTTTGGTAGGTAAACGTCGCCGCCTGCTGGATTATCTGAAGGCCAACGACATTGAGCGGTACCGTAATATAATTAAAGCGCTCAATCTCCGGAAATAGCTTACAAGGTGATGGGAGCGCGTCTCCCTCGCGAACCAAACAAAGGCTGCACTCTCTCGTTGGAGATCAGCCTTTTTTTTTGAATTTCTTAATTATTCCGATCCAAATTAACGCAATCCGGGGATCGGGATAAGCGGAATTGATAATTTTTAACAACCCCTTACAGGAAGGGGCGGATTGCTGAAGAAAAAATAAATGAAGATCATTAAGAAGGTCATCACATTGGATGATGGCCGTACCATTGAGATCGAAACCGGAAAACTGGCCAAGCAGGCCGATGGTTCCGTAGTAGTAAAAATGGGTGGCACCATGCTTTTGGCAGCCGTCACCTGTGCAAAAGAAGCTAAGCCCGATACGGACTTTATGCCGCTCTCTGTTGATTACAAAGAAAAATTTGCCGCTGCCGGCAGGTATCCGGGCGGCTTTATGAAACGTGAAGGACGTCCTTCAGATTACGAAATTCTTATATCACGTTTGATCGATCGTGCGCTCCGTCCTCTTTTTCCGGAAGATTTTCACGCAGAAGTATTTGTGAACGTATTCCTTGTTTCTGCAGAAAAAGAAATCATGCCGGATGCCCTGGCAGGATTGGCTGCCTCTGCCGCCCTGGCAGTAAGCGACATTCCTTTTAACGGCCCCATTTCGGAAGTCCGTGTAAGTCGTGTAAACGGGGAATTTGTCATCAATCCTTCCTTTAACCAGCTTACGGAAGCAGATCTGGATATCATGGTAGGAGCCACTTACGATAACATCATGATGGTTGAAGGCGAAATGAAAGAGGTCAGCGAAACCGTAATGTTGGAAGCCATCAAGTTTGCCCACCAGGAGATCAAGAAACACTGCAAGGTGCAGATGGAACTCATGGAGGAAACAGGCAAAACTGTAAAACGCGAGTATTGCCACGAAGATAACGACGAAGAACTGCGCAAAGCCGTAGAAGCTTTCTGTTACGACCGTTGTTACACCATAGCAAAATCCGGTGATGACAAGCATGCCCGTACCGAAGCTTTTGACGCGTTGAAAGAAGAATTCATGGAAACCATTCCCGAAGAAGAACGGGAAGAAAAAGCCTTGATGGTAGCGCGGTATTATCACGATGTGGAAAAACGGGCCATGCGTCGCATGATCCTTGATGAAGGAGTGCGGCTGGACGGTCGTTCCACCAAAGACATACGTCCCATTTGGAGCGAGGTGGATTACCTGCCTATGGCTCACGGGTCAGCTGTCTTTACACGGGGTGAAACACAGTCACTCACAACAGTTACCCTGGGAACTAAACTGGATATGAAAGAAATGGACGAAGTTCTGATCCAGAGTACCGAACAATTTGTACTTCATTACAATTTCCCGCCCTTCTCTACCGGAGATGCCCGTCCCAGCCGTGGTGTAGGTCGCCGGGAAATCGGTCACGGAAATCTGGCACACCGTGCCCTGAAAGCAATGGTTCCCACAGGCGAAGCCAATCCTTACGCCATCCGCGTAGTCTCTGATATTCTGGAGTCCAACGGATCGTCTTCAATGGCAACCGTTTGTGCCGGAACGTTGGCACTGATGGATGCCGGGGTAAAAATCAAAAAACCGGTTTCCGGAATAGCCATGGGGCTTATTACCGATGCGGGCAATAAGAAATTTGCCATTTTATCCGATATTTTGGGTGACGAAGACCACCTGGGAGACATGGACTTCAAGGTTACAGGTACAAGTGACGGTATTACTGCCACACAGATGGATATCAAAGTTGACGGGCTGCCTTACGAAGTGCTGGAACAGGCTTTGGAACAGGCACGTCAGGGAAGGCTTCACATTATGAACGAAATGATGAAAACCATATCCGAACCCCGTGCAGAATACAAACCTCACGTTCCCCGCATCGTACAGATCACCATCCCCAATACTTTTATTGGAGCCGTTATTGGAACAGGTGGCAAGGTTATCCAGGAAATCCAGAAGACTACCGGGACAACCATAACCATTACTGAACAGGGTGATTTTGGAATAATCGATATTTTTGGTGAGAACAAAGAAGGCATGGATGCTGCCCTGGCAACGATCAAAGCCATAACCACGGTTCCCGAAGTCGGCGAAGTGTATACCGGCAAGGTAGTCTCTATTCTGGAATTCGGAGCTTTCGTGGAAATTCTTCCCGGCAAGGAAGGATTGCTGCACATTTCCGAACTGGACTGGAAGAAAGTGGATAAAGTGGAAGATGTAGTTAAAGTGGGTGAAGAAGTAACTGTCAAACTGCTTGAAGTTGATGAAAGAAGCGGCAAACTGCGTCTTTCCCGCAAGGCATTGATAGAAAAACCCGAAGGCTACGTTGAACCCGAACGTAAACCGCGTCCTTCCAACGGAGACCGCAACAACCGAGGATTTTCACGTGGCAACGACCGCGGCAACGATCGGAACAACTCCCGCGGCAGAGGCGGTGATCGCCGCAGGTAGTCTTTTCTGCCAATAACAAACTTCAAACAGGCCTTGTGCAAATCAATCAAAGCAAAAGGCCTGTTTTTTTTTGCTGCCCTTAGATGCAATTCGCCACCACTACATCCAGGATGCAGTCTTTACTTTCAGGATGCGGTCACTATAAAGAAGCGGTAGCTTTTTTTGTTTGCCGAGGCTCCCGCTTCTTTATAGTGACTGCATCCTGAATTCACAGCATTCATCCACATATTGGGCGGTTTTTGTGGAGGAACTTCGGATTTTCTGTGTTTCATCCACGTATAGGCCCGTTTTTGTGGAGAAACTTGGTTTTTTTTTGCATTCGTCCACATATTGGGCGGTTTTTGTGGAGGAACTTGGGAATTTCCGCCTTTCGTCCACACATAAGGCCGTTTTTGTGGAGGAACTTGAGATTTTCCGCAACTCATCCACATAAAAGGCGGTTTTTGTGGAGGAACTTGGGAATTTCCGCCTTTCGTCCACACATAAGGCCGTTTTTGTGGAGGAACCCGGAATTTCCGGCAACTTGTCTTTCCCTAAAAAAAGTTGACTCACAAAACAAGAGTCAAACATGAAAAAAAACAGAATGGGGTATAATGAACAGCGCCGTCTCTATTATGACAAAGTGATGGATCTGTATTTCAATCAAGGCTTGGGTTATGTAAAGATATCCCGGCTTGTTCCCGTATCCAGATCTGGCATTGCCAAATGGATTGTTAACTTTAAAGCCAAGAACGGGAATCAATATCCATCGGTTATGAAGGAAGAAACACCAAAGCCAATCACACAGAGTAGTTCAGAAGTCTCTGACAATGAGCTTCTACAAGATAATATAGTCAGATTGGAGAGCCAGCTTAGGAAGGAGAAGCTACGCGCAGATGCCTACGATATGATGATAGACATTGCAGAGAAGAAATTCAACATTCCAATAAGAAAAAAAGCTGGCGCCAAACAGTAACTGATCTGCACGCAAAATCCGCCACTCAATATCCTGTGACGGATCTTTGCGCGCTGTTTGGTGTAAGTAAGCAGGCCTATTACCAATACGATGAGAATGCCGCTTTGGCAAAGTCTGCCAGAGAGGCGTTTGCACTACAGTTCATACAGGATATTAGGGGACTGGATTCGGGTCTCGGTGGCATGAAGCTATGGTACATGTACCATAAGAAGTTCGGATGCGACAATCCGATAGGCAGAGACCGCTTCTGCGAGATCATCGATCGCCATAACCTCAAGGTAAGGCACAAGATAAGGAAACCCAAGACTACGGACTCCACTCACGGACTCCTGACTTATCCCAACCTTGTCAGGGACTTTATACCTACTGCAGCTAACCAACTTTGGGTAAGCGATATTACATATATTGTAATCATGGACAGTGATATACAGTATCACGTCTGTTACCTGTCGCTTATTCTGGATGCCTTTACCGAGGAAATAGTAGGCTGGTGTATCGGACCTACACTTGACGCCTTATACCCAATGGAAGCTCTGAACATGGCTCTTAAACGCTTAGAAGGAAAAGAGGATGTACAACTTATCCACCACTCAGACAGAGGATGCCAATATGCAAGTAATGAATATATTAACAAACTTAAATCATATAATATACAGATAAGTATGACTGAGAGCGGTGATCCAAAGGACAATGCCCAGGCTGAACGTATCAACAATACGATGAAGAATGAACTGTTGAAAGATAAGGTCTTCAGAAATATCGAGGAAGTCGTTGCTGCTGTGTCAGTTGCTGTAGACTTTTATAATAATCAGAGGCCTCACATGAGTATCGGCATGCTGGTACCATCGGAAGCTATCAACCTGTGCGGTGATAGAAATATGAAGTGGAAAAGTTACCGGTTGAAGCCATCAAGAGAAATCAGCAGTTAGAAATCCCTGAAAACTGTTTACTTTTGCCCTCCAGTCAACCCTTGACAGGAATAAGACTTGGTAAGTAAACAAACCTAAGGTATAACACGCTGAAGTCAACAATTATCAGTTTTAATTTATAAACCGAGTCAACTTTTCCCAGAGATAAGACAGCCAGGTAGTCAACCAAAATCAGGAAACTACACTGATTGCAGCAATCGCGAAAAAGAAACTTGAACTTCAGGTGTCTCTCTACACTCTCACACAAACTTTAGGACTTACCTTGTTCGAAAAAACTAATATCTAAGAACTATTTTGTGGCAAAAAATACATTAACAATTTGTCCGATAATCCCATTCTGCCTCTATGGGAAATTTAAACCGGACAGTAGTGCTAAAAAACAATAATTTTTGGTACAACATATTGAGGGTAGAATACAAAGAGCGAATTAGAGAGTGAGATTTGTTTTTTTTGCTATATTTGTTAGTGAACAATGAATATGGCTCTTTTTCGTTAGGGGCAAATGAGATTCGCTAGGAAACTATAGGTTTTAATAACTTGATTGTTTGAGCTTTTTCGATAAAGAAATTCATTATTTTTCAATAATTATGAAACAATCCTTTTATAATTTATTATTCGATTATCCAAATGAATTTCAATCTGTATTGTATAATTCTCTATATGGCAGCTTAATTCTTTTAGAACAATATGAAAGAGGAGATGTAGAAGGTATCTTAAATAACCCTAATCAAGACTATACAGACAATAAATTTTATTCTATTCTGTGTGAAGAAAAGTTTTTAGTCCCAATTGAAACTAACGAAATAGAAATAATTAAAAACCGAAAAAAACAAGGAATTAACGACAGTAATAGACTTGATGTCGTTTTAATGCCAACATTAAATTGTAATTTTGCTTGTAGTTATTGCTATGAAAATCATTTAATTTCATCAATGGATTATAAAACAGAAAATTCATTAATAAAATGGCTAGAAAAAGAGATTCCACTTTATAAGTTCGTATTAATTCATTGGTATGGAGGAGAACCTCTATTAGAAATTAATAAAATAATTAATATATCTACTCATATTAAATCAATTGCAGATAATTTTAATGTTGAACTTTCAATACACATAACGTCAAATGGTTTTTTATTTACAAAGAGCATTATTAAACAACTAATTAATTGTAATATATTAGATTATCAAATAACAGTAGACGGGACAGAAGAATATCATAATACATTACGTCCACTAAAAAATGGTAACCCAACATTTAATAGGATATTTAAAAATATTATTGATCTTGCGGAATTTAATGACGAAGTTAAAGTCTCTTTAAGGGTTAATTTTAACCATTATAATTTTGAATCAATCCCATCTTTATTGCAAGAGTTCCCCTCTAATATTAGGAAACAGCTACGTATACTTTTTGAACCTATTTTTGGGGATTGCTCTATTAGTGCAGTTGACAATATTACAAACCTTGAAATTTCCGATAAATTAGCTTCTTATTATAAACTTGCAGAAAAATTAGGTTATGATGTTATATTGGGATTAAGTCATCTTTATATAGGGAAGCTTGTATATTGTTATGCTGAAAGAAAAAATCAATATATTATTAATTATAATGGAGATGTGTTTAAATGTAGTGTAGATCGTTTTTTGAGAAATGATCGCGTTGGTTACATTAGTGAACAAGGGGAATTTATCAAGGAAAATGATAATTACTCTAAATGGGTTAGCAAGGATTTATTTGATAAAAAGTGTTATGAATGCAAGTATTTACCACTTTGTATGGGGGGCTGTAGAAAGATGAGAATTCAAAATAATAATACTGGAAGTGTTTGTGATTTAGTCCCGACAAACACATCATATATATTAAAACAAATAGCTTTTAATGGACTAAGTAACTTAATAAAAAAAGAGATTTTATGAAAGTAATTAAAAATGCGAAGACCGAAAGAGAGGTATTATCTTCTGTTTGTAAAAGCGCTGATAGTAAAGATATTAAGAAGAGCATTAAGGAAAAAGCAGAAGCTTGTGTGGTACATCTTTGTGGATGCGAATAATAATTACTAATTAGTTGTGATTATAATACTCCCATAAATTTGGCTCTGTCCAGGATATTCTTATGATAATCACAAATTTTTTAATATTTCTAAGACTCTAGCCTGCGATATTAAAAGAAGGATATAGATAGTCTTTATGAAATCTTTCATTTCTAGTAACTAGTGCGAAAATCCTTGCAACGATTTTCGCGCAGATAGTATTATATAATACCCTAAAAAAATTGGTTCTTCGTCAATTTTGGTGCAGGGGAAGGTGTTCCCAAAATGGTTAAAAAATTAGCGTAAAACGCTGAATATCAATAAAATAAACTTGCAATTTCGAGATATTATTGTTAACTTAAAGTGCTGAATATAAGTACTTTAAACATGTTCAAAACTGTTAACAAAAAAAAGAACACCAATATTTTTCTCAAAGACAAAATCCTACGAGGTGTGACAGGATATAAGCGAATAAGATTCATAGAAGGATACATTGATAGCGAGACCGTGGATGTTACAGCAAGACTAACACTGTCCTATGCAAGATGTCCCTTATGCGGGATGAAGAGTCATTCTGTTCATTCAACTTATGAACGCCAACTAATGGATTTGCCAATTCATGGAAAACGGATGAACATAAGACTATTGGCAAGAAAATTCAGATGCCGAAATCTTAAGTGCCGCCAGATTGTATTTTCAGAACAGCCATCTGAAATTGCAGAACGATATTCCAGAAAAACCATTGTTGCAAAATCAAAATTACAAGCCATCCTGATAGAAATGTCTGCAACGAAGGGAGCTGTAATAGTTTCCTCCATGGGGTTGTCACAAAGCGCATCCACGTGTCTAAGGTTAATCAAATCAATTGAGATCAAGGTTGACAAAGCATCAATCAAACACATCTGCATAGATGATTTTGCATATAGGAAAGGTACCAAGTATGGCACCATCATTATTGATGCCGACACAAGAAAAACGATTGCACTAATAAGTAGCAGAGAAACGGATCACGTTACAGCAGCGTTGAAAGCCTATCCAAATGTACAAACTGTTTCCCGCGATAGGTCTTCTGCATATGCAAATGCAATTAAGCAAGGAATACCGGAAGCGGCTCAAATTGCGGATAAATTCCATCTTGTCAAGAATTGTGGAGAACATATGGAAGCGCAACTAAAAAAATCGTTTAATCAAATAAAGGATGAACTATCCAAGCAGATAAGTGAGCCTTTGCCACCCCCCGTCTCATCATACCCCACGATGAATAATCCGGAACCAGTACAATTATCTAGAAGGCCTCCTTCGGATAAGCAGAGATATCTATTTGAACAGGTTCAAAAGCTAAATAAAGAAAATTATTCTGAGCGTGAAATAGTCAGACATCTTCATATATCGAGGTGCTTAGTGCGTAAATATCTGTCATTGAACGAGCCACAAGGTCATAAGATTGCTTTTAGGAATGATTATTCATTGTTTCTGCCCATTGTACAGAACGGGATCCACAATAAAGCCCGTATCAGTGAAATCTATAGGAATACCGTAAATGCCGGTCTGTGCTGTTCCTATATCGCTTTCCTAAATTGGATGAGAACCGTATTCCCTGAATATAAGACATTCAAAGGCAAAGCCACAAGAACCAGTCGTGTAGATAGTACAGGTTATGACAGAACAAAATCGGTACTCAAAGCGCTGTCTTCATATAAACTCAATATTTACATTGCCAATCCGGAATGGGGAATAAACAAAAAGACTGGCGAATGCAGCAAAGAGAATATACAAATGAATGAAATTATACAGTCCTCAGGCACCCTTTTAAAACTACGTGAGTTCTGTGTGTCTTTCAAGGCAGTGATAGCTGGAAATTCAATAACGGATATTGTTGCCTGGATTGAAAAATATAAAAATGAATCATTTGCTCATTTAAGAATGGATATTCCGGTCGATAGTCGGCCACCGATTCCGGTGATACTCGGCCACCTTGTTAGAGATTTCGTGCGAAGATACAATTAATATTTTTTTCTCATACTGTCACCTTTCAACTCAAAGCGAATGGATTTGTGTACCACGCGATCCAGGCATGCTTCGGCAAGCATCTCGTTGCTGAAGACAGAGTACCAGTCAGTAACAGCAAGCTGGCTGGAGATGATTAGCGATTTTTTGTGATAACGGTCATCAATAACCTGTTCGAAGTCGTTCTGCTGCTGGCCTTCAAGTTTTTTCATTCCAAAGTCATCTATGATGAGCAGGTCAAGCTGTTCCATTTTCTCGAAGAACTTGAGTTCTTTGCCCTCCAGACGGGCCAGTTTGAGTTCATCCATCATCCGTTGGACGGTGTAATAACGGACGCGGTAACCAAGGCGGCAGGCTCGTTCTCCAAGAGCGGTTGCAAGGAACGATTTGCCTGTCCCTGTGGGTCCGCTGATAATGATTGTCGTCCCGTTTTTGAGATATTCACCGGTGGCTAGCTGAGATAATGCACCAGCGCTAATACCACGTGATTCACTGGGATCAAGTTCTTCGACTGTCGCCATCTGTCTGAACAAAGCATTCCTTATCAGTCGCTCGATACGGTTGTTCTGACGGCTGTCCAGTTCGCTTTGCAAAAGCAATTCAAGACCATCGGACAAAGTGAGTTTATCTGCCTGATGTGTTTCTGTAAGTATTTTCCAGCACGATGCCATACCCGGCATATGCAGTTTGTGGAAGGATGATTGTATTTGTTCCATTGTTTTTGTCGTTTTTATTGAAAGAAAAGGATCCCACGCATATTGGCGTGGTTGGTAGGATTGGGAGTGGCTGTTGATTCAATTTCCTTGGATGTGTGTACCAGCGTTTTGATGACATTCTCAAGCCTTTTTCCTGTAAACAGATGGTTCTCCAGACATATTGCGCAAGCCCTGTCAAAGAGTTCTGGCCGGTAGTCCTTCTGAAGCCGCAACATCATGTCACAGGTTTTGTAGTAGTATTCCGGAGGACAGCTTCCGTTCGAACATTCGTATAGGGCATTAAACAACAGATATAGAGGTTCTGATACGCTCTGGGCGCGTTGCTTATAATAAGTGGCTGAACGTTTTGTGAAGGCCAGCGTATTAGATGCCAGGTGCTCATCAAACGAGCTATACCCGAAGCTCCTCACACGTGGATGAACGGCCACCTGCTCGCCTTTGACGAAGATTTTCACTAATGAAGCAGTGAAGATTATCTTAGCCTTGTATCCGACCAATTGATAGGGCACCGAGTAATAGCGTTTATCACAGCTCAGATACACATGGCCATTCTGCTGGACAGTCACATCGGCATAGCGTTTCATCATGTACGGAACGTCCGGGAGGGGTTTCAACACCTCTTTTTCAACCGCATGAAAGTGCTCCTCCCGGGTATATGGACGCTGTTGCATTCGTGTTTGGTTGTGAGTCCTGAGGAACCCGGCAACAGCCTCATTGAGCTCCTCAAGAGAAAAGAACTGTCGGTTATACAGCCTCGCATAGATCCGGTGATAGATGATTTGCACTTGGTTCTCAACTTTTGATTTTTGTTTCGGTTTTGCCGGCTGACAGGGGACTACAACAAAACCGTAATGATTGCCCATATCTTCCAACGCCTTGTTGATGGCCGGCTCGTATTTGTCTGCCTTGATTACAGCTGCCTTCAGATTATCGGGTACCACTATCTTAGGGACGCCCCCATAGTATTCCAGGCTTCTGCGCAGGGCATACAGGAAGTCTTCTGTTTTTTGCGAGGGAACACACATGGCAAAGGCATAATCAGTGCAGGCCAACGTGGCCACAAAGGTCTGTGTCTGGATGCATTCACCTGTTTCCGGATCAACATACCCGAGCGTGTCACCGGCAAAGTCTACGAACAGTTCCAGCCCGGGCTCGTGCGGCAATACCGAACTAGCCGGCTTTTGCGCCTTAAGGTTCTGTGCCAGATGGAAGAAAAACTGCGACTTGCCATATCCATCGGGATACATCATTCGGTAGTCTTCCCAAACTATCTGCCTGGTCACATGAGGGTGGCTTAATTGTTCAATAAAATCCGGAAGATGTTCCAGAAAAATTTCCATCCTTTGATCAGAATAAGCCGGATTACCCGGATGGAAACGGCGTTCCAACACCGGATCTTCCAACTTCAGCAAGCCCAGAAGACCAAGTGGGTCTTCTTGTGCTGCTTTTACGAACTCGTTCACCTTGTCCCGGCTGATCAATAACCGTTTTGCTATCTGACGGTTAGATACCCCGTCACGGCTCAGTTGAAGCAATTGCTTGATTTTGCTCATGTCAATGATGGTTCCTGCCATATATCTTTACTTTTAATGATTTCCCAATCTTTAAAAGCAAAGTTACGTAATTCGACTTCCAGGTGGCCGACTATGCTCCGGACATGACTGTAAACGAAAATGTTAACTTTTGAATGTGGCCGACAATGCTCCGGAAAATAATGCGACTGCCCGTCGCCCGGCTCTGTTTCTGTGGCATTGGCCGACAATGCTCCGGAAAATGAGTCCACCAACTGTAAACAGGAACAAGAAGTGCAGTGATTTCGGGAAAAAGAACTACAGTGGAAACGGGAACAGTCTATGCAGTAATTTCGGGAACAATAGTGCAGTGACTGTTGT
>Ga0334882_1000117_pt1 | contig 140968 bp, 130 predicted proteins | sample GraSluR1_MG_5_FD_207226 | JGI IMG/M metagenome (GOLD analysis project Ga0334882, IMG submission 207226) | Sludge microbial communities from methane-producing bioreactor in Wageningen University, Netherlands - Granular Sludge_15_04-R1 | ecosystem: Engineered > Bioreactor > Anaerobic >...
ATTACCTGTAGGGTTTGTGGGCCTTGACACGCAGATTGCACCAATATCATCACCAACTTTGAGATTATCAAAATCGATATGGTACTTAAAGATATTCTCCCCTTCAAAATGAATCTCAGGACGTATTGACGTAAATATCTCCTCTGTCCCGTATCCAACATCACTGTAACCTATATACTCGGGCGTAAGAGGGAGAAGTATTTTTTTAAATGATCCGTCCTGGAAAGTGCCTGAAAACATATTAAAAAGAAGAAAAAACGCGGACTGGCTCCCGTTTGTGAGCATTATATTTTTCGGGCTTATATCCCACCCATATTCTCTTTTAAGCATACCGGCAAGATCTTCAATGAACCGGGCATTCCCCTGAGGGGAGTCGTAATTGCCGATACACTCATCAAAGCAGGTGCCGTCTTCCAATATATCCTCCATACTTTGACGAAAAATCGCCTGAACCTGCGGGATATGTGCAGGGTTCCCCCCGCCAAGCATGAGCATATCCTTATTCACAGCCATGGCATTACCAAGATCATCCATAAGACTTTTAATCCCCGAATCCCTGTATACCTTTTCACCAAAATTTGAAAGCTTCATTTTACCGCCTCTATTTAATTCAACATCACAACAGCCTATTGAAGCGGAGAATGCTGTCAATTATTTTAGAAATAAAAAGAGATCCCTTAATAAAGCAGCAGTTTAATTTTGTACATGGTGTCATTCCCGCGCAGGCGGGAATCTCATTAATCCAGTTTTTCGAGTAGATTCCGGCTCTGCGTTTGCACTTCGGCCGGAATGACAAAACCTACTAAATTCTACTGATACCCCTTAATAAAAGATATTTTTTAGTTGAACAGATGATAATATATGCTCAATATAATCCCGGACTTACCATCAGCCCGGAATTTAATTTAAGGCCTGTGCCAGGGGAGCATTTATGAAATACAGCAAAGCCGGCTTTTCCAGAAATTTTATTCTTACAGTATCCATCATATACTCATCCCTTATTATTGTAACAGCCCTCATATTAAACTGGGCACTTTCCAGTACTGTTGAAGGAGCATCGGAAATCCTTTTAAGCGATAATGTGAAAAGCTATAGTAGAATCGTGAGCATGATTTCTGATGAAGCCGGGGGGGAAGTGATTGATGATGCTTCATCCCTGAAAGGCTTTCTCCGGGAAAAAAGTTCCTCTCAGGGAATAACCGGGATAAACCTTTACCAGAGAACTGAAGATGAAAACTTTTTCAGAGTTACGGATATAATTATTAACAGCACTGCCTATGTACCTGAAATATCACCCGGACAGATTGTAAAGCCTGAAGAGGGGCTTGACATTATGAAGGAATCACTCACAAAAATTACTACTGACAGCAGAGTCTATACAGACGGCATACTGCGCTGGCAATACGTATATGCTCCATTTACATCCGGAAACAGCAGAATAATTTCACAATGGATTATTCCTGTTTCAGAAACTGAAGGGAAAATAAATGCGCTAAACCGCAATTACAGGGCACAGAAAATAATAATATTTATTTTATCTCTAATTATTTCTGCCGGTGTAATCGGCGCAACCTGGCTGTTTTATCAGAATTACTCCTATATCCTCAGGGGGATAGCATCACATCTTGACAGGGCTGCAGACGGGAACTATAATATCCGCATCAGCATTTCCGATGATGAAGAACTTAACAGAATTGCCGGTTCATTTAACGCCCTTGTTGAAGACATCCGGGACAGAAAAATCAGGTCAGATGACATTGAGGAAACCATCCTTGAAATAAACAGCAGGGCTGATGAACTCTTTAGAGATGGTGTGGCAGCATTAAAAAGCGGCGACTCATCCGCTGCCCTTCCATTATTCAGAACCGTAACCCTATTAAGACCGGAAAGCTACTCCAGTTTCTTCAACCTTGGTGTTGCCATGGCAAGACTGAAACAGTATGATGAATCAGTTGAGATGTTCAAGAGGGCACAGGAGATAAAACCGGACCATGAACAGAGCAGAGCTTATATGGAAAAAATTTTAAATATACTCAATAAGCCTTCACAGGAGGGTCAGTGAAGAGCGACTCAAAGATAGAGGAGATCCTCTCCCATCTTCCGGAATCTCCCGGTATTTACATGATGCTGGACCGGGACAGGGAGATAATCTACATCGGCAAAGCCAGGTCACTTAAAAAAAGGGTAACCTCATATTTCCGCAAAACCGGACAGGATGCCAAAACCGGAGTACTTGTTAAAAATATCCGCGACATAGAATATATTGCCACTGATACAGAAATTGAAGCCCTTCTCCTTGAAAATAACCTTATAAAAAAACATAAGCCTAAATTTAATATACGCCTGAAAGATGACAAGCGCTACCCATATATAGCAGTGACCCTTAATGAGGAGTATCCGAGAATAATCTATACTCGAAACATAAACAGGAAGAGTGACCGTTTTTTCGGACCCTTTACAGATGCGGGGGCTGCTAAAAATACCGCAGCACTGATTAATCGCACACTGAAGCTTAAAACATGCAGAAGAGAACTCCCCCTGAAAAAAGGTGAACGACCATGTCTCAATTTCCAGATAAACCGCTGCTCAGGGGCATGCACCGGGCATATTACAAAAGATGAATACAGGGCTCTTATTGATGATGCAGTCCACCTCCTGGAGGGGAATATTGAACCGGCAATAAAAAATCTTCACGAAAGGATGAATAAAGCATCATCAGAAATGGATTATGAAAAGGCGGCACAGCTGAGAGATATAATTTTCGACATCAGGAAAATTTCTGAAACACAGAAGGTTGAAGTGCCATCAGGGATTGACCAGGATTATATTGCAGCAGGAATTTTCGGTAATGAAGCGCTTCTTGTTATTTTCGAATTCCGCAGCGGTATACTTACAGGGCGTAAAATTAATATCTTTGATAATGCAAAATACAGTGAGCCTGCAGATATAGTAAGGACATTTATTATTGATTATTACAGTGACCGGGGAATTCCATCCCGCATAGTTACAGAGGAATCGATAGATGAATCAAAAATTATATCATCCCATCTTTCCGTAAAAAATTCCGGGCGGGTATCTGTAACAAGGGGAATATCCCCTGATGATAAAGGTGTTCTGAAACTGATAAGGAAAAATATTGACATGATTGCAGCAGAGAGAAGCTTTTCAGAGACAAACAGCATTGATGCAGGACTAACAGCACTGAAGGAAGCCCTGAACCTTGACAGCGAACCTTTAATTATTGAATGTTTTGATATTTCCAATTTTCACGGGCAGGACGCTGTTGCTTCAATGGTAGTTTTCCGCAACGGCAAGCCTGACAAAAAAAGCTACAGACGTTATAAGATCAGAGGCTACGATTCTCCAAATGATCCGGGTATGATGCATGAAGGAGTATCAAGAAGGATACAGCACCTTATCAATGAAGAAATGGAAATGCCCGATCTGTTTATACTGGACGGGGGCCCTACCCAGCTCGCCAGGGGGATAGAAGCAGCATCGAATTTTAATATTGGAACTTCAATAATTTCGGTGGCAAAAAAACTTGAGGAGATTTATACAAACCCTTCGGAAAAACCGCTCCGGCTCCCTGAAGGATCCCCGGGCCTGAGAATAATACAGAGCATAAGAGACGAGGCCCACAGATTTGCCGTCACCTACCACAGAAAAATAAGGGATAAAAAACTTACCACATCGGAACTTGACTCAATCCCGGAAATAGGTCCTATGATAAAATCCTCTCTGCTTAGACACTTCAAAGCAGTGGAAGAAATCAAAAATGCCTCCAGAGAAGACCTGATGAAAGCTGAGGGGATAGGATCAAAAACTGCGGATAAAATTTATTCATATTTCAATAGTACTCGGTAGTAGTAGAATTTTAGGGGAAAGTCTGTCATTCCGGCCGAAGTGATAACGTAGTGCCGGAATCTCCTGAAATAATCAGAAGTTATGAGATTCCCGCATGCGCGGGAATGACAAAACCTCCAAAATTCTACCGCTACCATAGTACTCAGAATTAAAAAAACTATATTGCCGGTGACAGGAATTCCCCACTTTCCGGATCAGGAAAACATATCAGTTATAATCTTATAACCACTCCCGCAAAATATTAAAGTTTTTAAGTATTATACAGTAAAAGATATTATTACGGCTTAATTTTAATACCACTACAAAGAATTATACCATAAAAAACACCTCATTCTATAAATAGAACAAGTGTATCGAATAATAACCATAAAATTATTTAAAAATACTTGCATTTATAAAGATTAAATGGTCATATTAATTAAAAGATCCTTAAATTTACTGCCGGTAAATTACACCTGACAGGATCTAATTTCATATTTTTATAAAAAAAGTCACAGGCTATCAGACAGCGGAAGACAAATTCCAGGAAGAACCGCTGTTCCGATACAAACCTGTGGACAACTAAATATCGGGGGATATTATGACAAAAGAACATCTTGCAGCAATGATTCGTGAAAGCGGAGCAAAAAACAGCTCCCAGATTGCTTTGCGGATTAAAGAATCGGGCGAATGGAAGGAAACCACCTACAAAGAAATGGTGGAAATAATTGATGCACTCTCCCTTGCACTAATAGACATGGGTGTAAAAGAGGGGCAGACTGTGGGAATATTTTCACAGAACAAGCCGCAATGGTCTATTGCAGACTTTGCCATTCTAAGCATTGGGGCTGTTTCTGTACCTATTTACGCTACAAATACTTCAAAGCAGACTGAATTCATAGTTGATGATGCGGAAATTAAAGTACTCTTTGCTGATTCCACAGAACAGTATACTAAAGTTCAGGCTTTCCAGAAAAGTTCCAAAAAACTAAAGAAGATAATATTAATCGACAGATCTATTAAACTCGAAGGTGAAGAATCTATTTATTTTGATGATGCTGTCGCACTTGGGAAAAAATCGAAGTCCCAAAGCGAACTGACAAAGAGACTTGAAAAAGGGAAGCCTTCAGACCTGGCAACCCTGATTTATACATCAGGAACAACCGGCGACCCCAAGGGTGTTATGCTCACACACTCAAATTTCTATCACCAGATTAAGGGAATAGCTGAGCATTTTAATATTACAAAAGCGGACAAGTCACTCTGCTTCCTGCCGCTGAGTCACGCCTATGAAAGAGCATGGTGCTACATTGTATTCAGTTTCGGCGCACAGGTAAATTACCTGGCTGACCCGAAAACCATTGTGGATGTTATGCCCGATGTTCAGCCCACAGCTATGGTGAGCGTGCCCAGGCTTTACGAAAAAATATATTCCACAGTATTTGAACGGCTCGAAAAAGGCTCACCTGCAAAGAAAAAACTCTTCATGTGGGCTATAACAAAGGGGAAAAAATATCAGTACAATAAAAAGGATAAAAAATTTATCGGCCCATGGCTCGGTTTTACTCATGCACTGGCCAATAAACTTGTTCTTTCAAAAATCAGAGGAATTGTCGGCGGACCTAAAAATTTCTTCTCTGCAGGGGGTGCAGCTCTTTCAAAAGAAATAGAGGAATTCTTTTTTGCAGCAGGTCTTCTTGTATGTCAGGGATATGGGCTCTCAGAAACATCACCTGTTATTACATGCAACAGGCCCGCTGAGTTTAAATTCGGCACAGTTGGTAAAGTAATTGCAGATACAGAGATTAAAATAAATGAGCATGGTGAAATCCTCACAAGGGGCGGAAACCTTATGCAGGGATACTATAACAAACCTGATGAAACCGCTAAGGCTATTGTGGACGGATGGTTCCATACTGGAGATGTGGGTGAAATTGATTCTGAAGGCTACCTCCGTATTACTGACAGAATTAAAGATATAATGATTACAGCCCAGGGGAAAAATCTCTCTCCCCAGAGAATTGAATCAATTGTGGGTATGGACCATTATATTGAGCAGGTAATGGCAGTTGGAGAAAAACGCCCCTATGTAACAGGGCTTATAGTACCCAATTTTGCGGCCCTTGAAGAATACGCCGCAGACAAAGGGATATCCTGGACATCGAGAGAGGACCTGGTTGCAAGACCGGAAATAATAAGCTTTTACAAAGCACGTATTGAAGCAGCATCTGTTGAGCTTGCAGGATATGAGCAGATAAAGCGCTTTAAGATTATGCCCGATGAATTCAGCCAGGAAGGCGGTGAACTTACACCAACATTAAAAATGAAGAGACGACTTGTTTCGGACAAGTACAAAGCTATAATTGAAGAGCTCTATGCTTAATATTTTTTAGCAGCACACGCCTTTACATTATTTGCCCCCTGTGCAGAGGGAAACCGGACGCACAGGGGGCATTTTATTCACTGCTATAAGACATAATAGAAAAAAATAATTGACTTTCTTCTTCAGAAAAAAAATTATGTATTACCTGAAAATAACTGCCGGGGTGTAGCGCAGCCAGGTAGCGCACATGACTGGGGGTCATGTGGTCGCAGGTTCAAATCCTGTCACCCCGAATTTAAGCCCTGATTTAATCAGGGCTTTTTTGTGTCTTGCTGACCTGCCCCGAAAAGTGTACCATTAAAAAAACTCTTGCTGATGCAGCATTCTACTCTATATGTTTTAAAAGTTTATAATCTTTCATTTCAGCTCCCATAAAATCTCAATCGTATTGATCAGAGTCGTATCTATCTTGAAAAGAACCAGATAAAGATACATTAAAATTCCTGCTGATAAATTTAATAGCCATTTCCATAAAGTATTCGATTTAAATAAACCTAATGCCAATAAAAAAACAAAATACCAACGAAGAGGAGTAAATAAACCTGCAGCAGCCACACCCAGGTCATACCATGAAACTACTGCTATATACCAGTGATCCGAAGTATACTTTAAATTATCACTTTCCGTTATTTCTTTCTGTACCATAAAACTTTTTTTGGCAGAAACGAGTAAGGCAGTATTAATGAATATTGAAATCATTAATGCAAAAGTCAGTACTTCCATTTCCAGCCTCCTGCTGCTTAAGCTGTTTGGTTGTATGTTATATTCTTCAAGAGTTCATTCTCAGATTTTAGAAAAATGAATTCTATATTTTCAGCACCAAGAGCCTTAGCCAGGGTTTTAAGTGTCTGTTCTGCTGATTCCTCCACATCTGAGGCCAGTTTATTAATCATTCTTTTAGCCTGTTCTTCGGCTCTTTTTTTTGCCTCATCTTTAATAGCATTTTTATCCTCTTCAGAAAATCCTTTCCCTAAAATATTATTGATTGCATCAGGGAGCAGTGCCGGTATCAGCTTACTCTTTTGCTCATCATAGAAGTGTATATCTCTAATATGTATTTCATGAAAACAGGGCGGCATATAGAAAGTGTATTTTTGCTTATTACCTTCTATCTTAAAATCCCTGCTTCTCAAGTCATATCTGAAGTCGATTTCAAATTCAAAAATCATAGCCATCTTTTTTTCAGATAGGAACCAGTTAAGATATTTTTTCCCGAATTTACCGAAATCATGATCAGTCTGGGTTACTATCTCTTTTGTAAAAACCTTATAAACTGATAACTCCCCCACAGCCTTTATCTGTTCAACTGCTGAATGAAAAGTAGTTCTGCCTCTCAAGCCGGTATTTGTTAAACGTTTTACTAATATCCACGCCATTAAAATAAGAACAGCAATAGCCAAAAGATTAAGTATCAAACTAAATGAAATCATCTGCTTCCTCCTGTTTGTTAGTACATAAAACTTACAGTAATAAACAACTGCACTGTTATAGGTGTTATTTCAGAAAAATCTCCATAATCTCTGTCGTCTTCGCCATCTCCCGGTTGCGGGACAAGTATTTTCTCAGCATTACTGTTTTGATAAAGATATAAATAATATGTGCCTCTAATCCCAATCCCTATGCTGACGTGCCGGGAAAGTACTATTTCATTACCAATGCTGCCGGTTACACTCCCCTGCAGCCGCTTCATTTTAACTTTATACCTGTTGCTGTAATATAAATCCAGATCTAGATCGTCTGCACTGGAATTCAGCTTCATCTTTCTTTCGACTTCCGGCCGGGTATTTGTAATATGTGCACCAAGGCCTGCCATGATAAACGGGTAATATCCAGCACCTCTATTTACTGCATAAAATCCGGGCCATGTCAACTTATATCCTGTAGTTATACCATATGTAGTGATTGGTGTTTTATAATTTATGTGACCATAGTTATCGTACCAGCTGTGTTTTACTTCGTGATTATTATAAGAGAATTCTGTTACCCATCCCTGGTATAAATTGATAAATATTCCTCCGGAGTATGACGCGGCTATTCCATATTCAACAGTCTGGTTCGGAAGATTGGGGTCATATACTACTTCAGAACCTGATCCTGCTATTCCTCCTGCTCCAAAAATCCCTATAACTATCTGTCCTTCATCTCTCTTCTGTGCTTTTTTCTTCTCATTTATAGCCCTACTTCTCTTCAGCCGTTCATTTTCTGCCTTTCTGTCTTTATCATACTGTTTATAGCGGTAGTCCCGCGAGCTGTGAATATATGGCCGGTTCTGACCGGCTAAAGGGATAGTCAGTGTCATCAATAATATTATAGCTGTTATTTTTATCATTCATATACCCCTGGTTTAAAGGCGAATAATGCAGCTTTTGTCATTTCTATTCTGGGAAGATTACCGGATGTATAACCGTCATAATCGATAAACCCGAAATCCAGGTTCCACCTGGAAAAGTTTATGCTGTAATGGACCGGTTTTATATAAACTTTACCAGCATTTTGAGTTATAGTATGTGAAGTCATAAGCCTGCCAACGTTGAATCCCGAATAGTAATCATCATCTTCAGCAGTATTATATGTTTTATTTAAATTTACTGATGTAAACATATACTTTGGATTGTACTGAGGATGTGCTTCATCAATTCTTCCGGACATCACAAGGGCTCTGGTAAAATTTGTGAAGATCTCGTCAAAATCCTCACCTGTTGCCTGCTCAATTGCGGTAATCCCTTTTTCAGTTGTATTGCTTATGCTGTTTATTATCTCTGTACCATACTGATCTATAATATATCGTATAAAAATTCCACCATAGCCATAATTATTCTGAGTCCAGTTTGTAAGGGACAGGCCCTGCCATCTGCCGTTAAGAAAACCGATGCTCATCCATCTTTTGTGATTTTTTGCGGGTATCCTGAATTCCTGCGATGTCAGATATTCTGCAGCTGCGGAGAGGGCTTCATTAAACCAGGTCTCTGTTGTTGATACCCCGTTTCTGGTTCTCATATCAAAAAAAATCATATGCTGAAATTCATGAGCTATGCATACTTTGATGAATGAACCCTGCCATTCCTCTTTAGTGTTTATATAAAACATATCTGCATAGTTTGAATTCCATCCTCCCTGATATTTATCCCCGGGGTTAAAATATCCAATCACACCCTCCCCCATTGCACGGCTGAAGAGTATAATTATTCTGTTATTACCATCTATGTCATTCTCCTGGCCGAACCATTCATGCATCTTCAGGTAGAGCTTATCAAAGAATAATGCATAATTATCAATATAAGTCTCCGTTGTACTCTCAGGTATGGTTTTTGTCAGAATGTCTATATCACGGGTATCTACATATATTAATGCTTTCTCAGTTATACCTAACAGTATGGCATTAACATTTACTATAGAGCTGTAATTATTAAAAGTTAAGACCTTAAAACTGCGATAGCTGTTTAACTCAGGCAGAGTTTTTATAGTATTTTGTACAGTTGCCTGTTTAATTAATTCATTTCTACTCTTCTCAAGTATATCCTGTTCAAGCTTCCGCATAAAGGTGTCAGCATTTATTTGTCCATCTTCATATACCTGTTCTTCATTTTGAATACCGGAATTTATGCTTTTCGAACTGCGATTTGTTCTAACTGAACCATTACCTGTAAGCTGAGGCAGTTGTGATGATGAGTAATAGCTGCTACCTCCGATATTTTTTTTCCCGTAATAAGCAGCAAGTGTATAAATTTCCTTATTTTTAAGGCGATGAAGATTATGTGTTGAGTTATATTGAAGTTCAGAAAATGTAACATCACCTTTTGAAGCTATTGTTATCCCCCCGGGCTGTACTTCTATACCGGAGCTATTGTCAGGTTCTAGTTCATCAACGTAGAAACAACCGGTTAAAAGCAAAATTGTTATTAAAAGAAAGAGTTTTTTTATTTTCATTTATCAGCCTTCGGGTAGTTTTAAAATTTCCGACTCGTAATGTTTGACTGTTTGGCGTATGAAAATATCGGGAAAAAATAACGTTTATCGCTATCCGGTGATTTTTTTATATCAATCGTCCCGAATATGCATAAAGCGTTAAGATACATTTTTCTTGACTTGATAATTTACATGTGATACTTAAAATTACTCTATTTATAATAATGATGATGAGGATTTTATGCAGAGAGAGATGACCCTTATATGTACAGTCGGTACAAGCCTTTTTAATAAATTCAGAATTTTGAAAAGTAAACATGAAGAACTGACTGGCACCAGAAGAGAAAGTGTCCAATATCTCTCTGAGAATAATTTAATAGGATTTTCGAAATCACTTTTAAAGGAAAATGAAGGTGATGAAGTTCTGGGTGCAGAGATATGCAGTGTACATCATATTATAAAAAGCCGTACAATCGGTGAACCTGCGAATATTATTTTTCTTGTTAGTGATACTGACGATGGTCGTGCCACAGGTGAAGTGCTTTCCAGATATTTCAATGATTCGGGTTATAATATTAATGGTAAAAGAAATTTTGCATTCTCCGAGACAATTGAGAAGCTTGATGACAGCAACCCCGGTGCATTTAAAAATTCAGGGCTTAGAAATCTGATAAAAAAAATAAGCGGGAAAGTGCAGGCTCTGGGCCGTGAAAATGTAGCTATAAATGCTACAGGGGGATATAAGGCTCAAATACTTTTTGCCGGAGTTCTAGGGCAGTCTCTGGGGATTCCTGTTTATTACCTCTTTGAAAGATTTAACGAAATTATCAAGCTGCCTCCACAGCCTGTCAGTTTTGATTCAGATTTCTGGCTGGAAAATCAAAGTATTTTTTTTGCTCTTGATAAGTCCGGCTATGTCGGGGAGGATTTTTGTGAGGAATGGTATAATTCTAAGGACGACAGGTTTGAAACTTTAATATCTTCTGAAAATGATAATAATCGCATTTATCTGATGCTGTCACCTGCAGGGGAGATTTTTCATCAGATGTTCAAATTAAAATTTGTCACTGATAATATTCAACTCCCGATAAAATCAGAAATACAGGAAAAACCGCTCATTGGTGATCACCACATGCCCGATGGAATTGAACACTACCTTGCTAAATTAACCGGACGTTATAATTTTATTATCCGATGCAGCACCAACAGTCTAAGCCCGAAGCTCCCGACAAAATTATTCCGCATAAGAAGTCATAATAACAAAGAAGAAATTATAGGGGCATACCATAATGGTTTCACTGTTAATTTTATTATACACACAACAACAAAGAACAGAGAAGAAATGAACAAGGCCGTAATTCATATGAATGATACATGGGAAATATAGAGGGGACTAATCATGAGACAAATATATCTGACTTTTCTTGGTATGGGTTCTTACAACAGTGAGACCAAATCGTATTCTTATCAGCCATGCCATTATTCATTCGAAGGAGGAATATCCTCAGAGACCTGTTATGTTCAGAAGGGAGAGATCGAATTATTAAAAAACATCACTTTTGATCTTCTGCTTATTGCAGCAACTGAAAAGTCTTATAACCTGCATTTTGAAAATTTAAAGTCAGACCTTGAAACTGAAGGTTGCAGCAGTATTCATTACATACCCATTAATGAAGATTTATCAGGAGAGGCGCAATGGAAAAATTTTGAAATGATTATTTCTTTTTTTGAAAAGGGTGATATTCTAACTGTTGATATAACTCATGGCTACAGGGTTATACCGGTTTATTTTTCAACAGCTATCAACTTTCTTCAGAAATCAAAAGGTGTTAAGCTTAATCATGTTTTATACGGAGCTTATGAGAAAAGGGATATTTACAACAGGTCACCGATTATTGATATGAAAGATTTTTTCCTTATCAATGAATGGTCAGATGCGGTAAGTCGTCTGGTTGAAGATGCTGATGCTTCAAAACTTGCCTGCATGGCATCAGAAAGCAGCACTTTTAAGTTTAAAATACTCAACAATGAAAAATTTATATATGACCTTAGAAAACTTTCTTTAAAGATAAAAGGGGTTGATATTCATGATATAGCTGAAAAGGCAAACAGTATTACCGGACTTATCAATAACTCAATACAGGAAGCAGATAGTGTAGAAAAAATATTGATGGCCATTATAAATGAAAAATTTTCATCGCTTACCTCGGAATCTCCTAACAGGCTTTATGACGATAAATATTTTCAGCTTCAGGTCAATATTATTGAACTCCTTTTTGAACATGAACTTTACATGCAGGCATTTACTGTAATGAGAGAGTATATTGCCTCTCTCGGTATGAGCGGGCTTGATACACAGAAAAAAAAGAGGAACAGAAAGTATGCTGAAATATTTTTGATAATGCTGAGGAGGCCTGAGGATCAGTGGTCTTTTAAAGGTGAAGATGAACAGATGATGAATAACCTGAAAGGTGTTCACAGAATTATTGAAGAGAAGGGATTTAAAAAAAGATTTCAGGGGTTTGTTGAAGATATGCTTCAACTTAGAAACGGATTTGATCATGCCTGGACAGGAGGGATGAAACATACGCTTCCTGATGATATTGAATCTATAGGGAAATTTTTTCTTAATGAAATAAAAGAGATAACAGAAATTCTAAGGAAGGAGAAGGTCTTTTAACTAAAATAAACATAGTTATGAACAGAAATGTCTCCGGGTCCATACCTTTTTTTTAGTGTATTTATTCCTTCAATGAAACATCCCCATGGATCATAAATTTCGCCATCTTCTGCCAGTTTTTTTATCATGCCTGTAAGAAATGTGAAACTTCTGCCCGATTCAAGAAACCATCTGGTGCCGATGAATGAGCCTGCTCCTGATTCAAGTGCGTAATTTGCAATTGAATGTGAAGTAAAAGGTACTGCTCTGGCAGAGTGGCAGGAATTAGAAATTATAATGTCCGGGGGGACATGCCGCATTACATTAAAATCTGTGCATGGGAACAATTCACCGTTTTGACAGCGCCATCCGGATTTTTCCGGTTTTTTGTCAAAATCGGAATGACCGAAATAGATAATAATATTATATCTTCTTCTGGAAATTTCTCTCTGTATTTTACCCCTGTCTTTGCAATCTGCTGCATGATATCTGAATTTCACTTTATCAAGCCATGCCAATATTTCTCTTCTCATTACATCAAAATCGGGGATACCTTCACTTGAACCGAAGAGAATAAGTATTCCGTTTTTACTGCTTTCAAGCGGAGCCGGGTGCAGAGCATTTCTATTAATTTTAATCTGAACCGGAATTTCGGCTCCATATGCTTCTGCAAGTACTGAATCCCATGGTATACCTGTGAGGTGGGGATCAATTACAAGGCGCATGTTTCCCGGTCCTGCTTCCACAAGCATTCTATCCAGAGACGGCTCAATTACCATAGATTTTATAATAAGTGAAATCTCTTTTATATGATCTTCGCAGGGGCGGGACATAGAGATGTTATGGTCAATTCTTCTGTATTCTGCCTCAAGGTTTTCGCGCAGAGTTTTTAAAATTGATCCGGAAATTCTAATTTTATTAAAATTAAAAAAATTACCTTTATATCCCAGATTATAAAGGATGTAGGCTGATTTATTAACGCTGTTTATGAAAAGAACACGCTCATCCCGGGCTGTAAATTCGTAAAGCCCGTCATCTTTATTTTTATGTATGTAAAGCGATTCGTTGCCGGGTTCCGGTATTGCCGAGTTTTCAATATAGCCGGTTGCGTCAAGGTAGCATATATCAAAAGATAGTTTTCTGGCAATCAGAGCCAGATGACCGGATGTTATTTTTTTACCCCCTGTAATATCGCACACTATTGAGCCGTCTTTAGAAAAATCTTTTAATTCCCTGAGGAGAAGCCTGTAGTTTTCATCGTGATTGCAATAATCAATTTCCAGAAGTTCAACTGTACAGAGAGGATTCTGATTTTTTATCCCTGGTAGAAATTTCTTTTCAAGCTGGCTGCGGTTTTTTTCCGTATAGACTGCTATTATCTTTTCCGGCTGCAGGGCCCCTGCAATAATGAGTGAAGGGTTTGCATCGTTCCCTACCACCAGAACAAGCATTTTATATTTATTCAGTTTTCCTTTTGTTATTCCATCAAGAATCTGTTTTCTTAAACCCGCAGTTACAGCAGGCCGTATTTTTGTAAAATAAAGGTCATTTTTTTTATCAGTTTCTTTAAGATTTTTCCATCTGTTTATAAGCCTGGCGTCTATTCCGAATGGATTCATCCCTGTTTACCTTTAATCATCTGAATTTTATATTATGATATAAAAGCTATCTATTTAGGCTATATATAAAAATATTGAATATAAAGATTAAGAGATGTCAAGCAAAAGGGGAGAGTGTGAATATTATTCCGGAATAGATTTTTGACCGATATTCCGCTATTAAATAGTGTCAATAATAAAAAGTGGATTAAAATTTTAATTGACCGGATCCTTTATTATGATAAATACATTTACAATCTGCTTAATGAGATATATATATTTTTCAACCATCAATGTGCCGGGGATTATGGATAATAATAGCGGAAAAAATCTTTCACCTGAGTATATACTGAGAGAATATTCAGGGCTTATCAAAAAGAGCATAAAAATACTTGCATATAAGTATCTTAACAGGGCCGATCCTTTTCTTCTTGACGATATTGAGCAGGAAGTGAACCTGAGAATAATACGGGGTTGCCTTAACACATATCGCGGGGAGGCATCTCTTGGGAATTATATATCCTCCTTTGTAGTAAGATCCACTTTCCTTAATGTAATAACGAAAAACAGCAATACTCATATTTATTCTGTATCTGATAATGATGAAGGGTATGATGATTATTCCGCAGACGTGGTAAGTCCGGTGCACCGAAAAATGACAATGGATCACTCTGATGTTATAACAGACAGGATAACAATTGAAAAAATTATATCAGAAGAGATAAAAGAGATGAGCCAGCGCCAGCAGGACATATACCAGATGCTTATTGTTGAAGGGAAAACTCAGGTTGAGCTATCTGAAAAACTCGAAATAAGCCAGTCAACAATTTCCGAGCACTGGTCTAAAATAACACAGCAGCTGCGGAATGCCCTTTTAAAACAAATCCCTGAATTAAAAATCACAATAGGTACTGATTATGAAAAATCCCGCCTTAATTAAAAATAATATACCTGAGAACAGTTGCAGCCTGGATATGGATGAGAAGATAATTGCCCTTGCCGCAGGGGAGATCAATAAATATGAAGAGCGTATAAGCATACTGATTCATATTCTTTCATGTGAATGCTGCAGGCTTCTTTTCGAAGACAGCATACTTCTGCAGCAGATAGATGAGGATAATTACAGCATAGGCTCTTTACCCTTAATACAATTAAAGATTAAGGGTAGCAGGGTAATACCTTCAACAACCTCCGCTTCACATACAGACAGGGCTCCCCTGCTTTCAATTGAAGGTGATGAATCTGCAGAATTCAGGATTAATCATAATAATGAAGAAATTACACTGCGGGTGTTAAGAGCGGAGGATGGCGTAGATTTTGATTTATCAGCTAATGATAAAGAAGCTAAATTCTACCTGATCGGCGGTGATGGATTTAATACAGCTTTTCAGTATAACAGCATTGCCAGGTTCGAAAATATAAAGCCGGGAAAATATGCCCTGACTATAAATTTAAAAGAATTTATTTTTATAGATATAACAGAAGATTAACCAACGCTATCCCGGCATAGGACTTCATTACTGCCCTCCCATAGTTTTTTACTATTAATCAGGAGAAGATACAAGCTCTCCAGACCCGACATCCCCTATTGCAAAGAGAATATCAAAATCGAGTCAAAATCCCCTACTCGTGATGAGCCTGCCGAATCATCAGCGGGGTAGCCCTTTCAGACTCAGTAAACCTCAGTTCAAAAATGCTCAAAACTATACCGTCAAAATCCCCTATCAGCGGGGTAGCCCTTTCAGACACCTTGGAGACGCAAACCTTGGAGGCGCAAACCTTAGGTCAAAATCCCCTATCAGCGGGGAAGCCCTTTCAGACCTATAGGGTTATGTTAGCAGAGAGTACATCCAAGAACGTCAAAATCCCCTATCAGCGGGGAAGCCCTTTCAGACCAGAGCACCTTGGACTGGCATAGAGGCAGCAGAAGTAGTGTCAAAATCCCCTATCAGCGGGGTAGCCCTTTCAGACTTTGCGAATCTCTCACTTAAAATGCTCAAAACCATGCCGGTCAAAATCCCCTATCAGCGGGGAAGCCCTTTCAGACCGAGGGAATATCTTACATCGTCAAAAGATTTAATCTGTCAAAATCCCCTATCAGCGGGGTAGCCCTTTCAGACTTGATCGCGCGTTTTCTGCACACCCGGACTGGTTCAGTCAAAATCCCCTATCAGCGGGGTAGCCCTTTCAGACGGAAATGACGTTGTTGCTTTAATCCCTGAAGCGACATGGTCAAAATCCCCTATCAGCGGGGTAGCCCTTTCAGACTTTATATTAATCCTTCCACATATCCTCTTTATCCTCGCAAGTCAAAATCCCCTATCAGCGGGGTAGCCCTTTCAGACGTTGTTGCTCATGTATTAACCCCCTTTTAATTTAATAAGGTCAAAATCCCCTATCAGCGGGGTAGCCCTTTCAGACAAATATCAACCCGGTTTATTTGCAATACGAGAATTAGTCAAAATCCCCTATCAGCGGGGTAGCCCTTTCAGACGGTATATATTTTGTATTGGTAGATAGGATCAGGGCGGGTCAAAATCCCCTATCAGCGGGGTAGCCCTTTCAGACGCCGCAAGTTTGACCTGCTGAGTTCTGATCTCACCTGCAGTCAAAATCCCCTATCAGCGGGGTAGCCCTTTCAGACCCTTCCGTTTCAAACCCTTGATTTAATCAGGCCTTCAGGGCCAATTTTGCACGGGGTTCCTTTTTTAACCGGAAAAATCATGAAATTAATTTCCTAAAGCCTCACTTCCAGCATGCGAATACCTGATTTAATCAGGCCTTCACTGTTCTGCACGGGGTAAACATAAAACTACTCAAAATTTAATATAAAATTCTATACTTTTTATACCTTAAAAAGATATTTTCAAAGATCAGCATAGGCAAAAAATTACTCAAAGTCAAGAATTTAAAAATTAAGCTAAATTATAATTGCCAGAGGTTCGCTGAATTGTTCTCCCTTGCCTAATATACCAACATTAGCCCGGCATGATGCGCAGAGACGGTAAATTCGCACCGAATCCTCCTCCAGGTTAATAAGAGCCATAAGTTTAAACCTTAGCCTGGATAAATTTTTATCGCTTATATCGCATTCAAAAACAGAATACTGCTGTCTTTCACCGTAACCCTCCAGAAGTTTGTAAACCCTGCGTCTTCTCTTATCTGATACTATGTCATAGCTCACTACTACCAGCATTATCTTCTCCGTATATAAAAGTGGTATAAGTATCTCCTGAATCTATTGATACAGCAAGTTTTTCTGCCTGTTTTCTTATGATGGTTCTCCAGGTTGACGGTGTTTTAAAAGACAGATCCCGCTGCATCCACTTTTCATACTCTTCATAAAAACGCTTTAAGGAATTTTTTTCAAGATAGCACCCTCCATTTTTATATTCAAAGTGAGAGGTTTTAAAAACTGATTCACCTGCAAGATAAAGGATAAACCGGTCGATACAGAGTGACCTGAATTCCTCACAAATATCGAGGGCGAGAGATGATCTTCCGTACTGAATTTCGTGAAGAAAGCCGATAGATGGGTCGCATCCGCACCCTTCAAGAAGAGAAGATATTTCACCGGCAAGCAAAGTATAGCCAAGAGAAAGAAGCGCATTAGCCGGATCAAGAGGAGGCCTTTTGCTGCGTCCCTTAAATTCAAGATACCTGTTAATTATAAAGCTGTACATGTTAAAATATTTTTTTGCTGCAAAACCTTCAAGCCCCATTATGGTATCATTACGGTCAGCCTTTTCTACCTTTTCAATAAGTGACAACATTTCTGCAGTGAATTCCCCGGAATCTGGATAACCTTTTCGGCGGCTGTACCTGTTTACAAACTCCATTGAATTTTTAATTTTAGCTGCAGTTATTGTTTTTGAAAATGAGAGACGCCACGGAGGGTCACTGTAAAGCATATACTGATTTAATCTTCTTGCTCCGTTTTTCCCCATTGGCTGATTAAGAGAAAAGCGGAATCTACCCCTGGAGCTGTGAAATGATACCGGTATATTATTCTCGGCAAGATAACCGAGGCTCTGTGAAGTAAACTGTACATTCCCGAAGGCGAGGACCCTTTCAACAACAGCAAGGCGCACCTTGTCTAAGGTATCCCCCTGAATTGACAGAACAAGGAGCTCTCCTTCCAGATTAACCTTAACCCCCTGTTCGCAAATATAAAGATTAGGCATAATATTACCTCCTTTCTTACAAAAAGAGACAATCAAAGGGAGCAAAATATCGGATAAAAAAATCCCCTACTCGTGATGAGCCTGCCGAATCATCAGCGGGGAAGCCCTTTCAGACAGATAGGGTATCAGCAGCACAGGAGGATCACAATAGGTCAAAATCCCCTACTCGTGATGAGCCTGCCGAATCATCAGCGGGGTAGCCCTTTCAGACTTGATAATTTAAAAGATTATAAAAACATTGAAGCAATTGAGTCAAAATCCCCTACTCGTGATGAGCCTGCCGAATCATCAGCGGGGAAGCCCTTTCAGACCTTAATTTCCTCCCTGTAACAAGCGCCTGGTTTATGGGGTCAAAATCCCCTATCAGCGGGGAAGCCCTTTCAGACGAGTATGGCCGCACAGTATTTGGCGGATACCTGGATGAGGTCAAAATCCCCTATCAGCGGGGAAGCCCTTTCAGACCCCTTCCTTTTCAAACCCTTGATTTAATCAGGCCTTCAGGGCCAATTTTGCACGGGGTTCCTTTTTTAACCGGAAAAATCATGAAATTAATTTCCTAAAGCCTCACTTCCATCATACGAAGACCTGATTTAATCAGGTCTTTACGGTTCTGCACGGGGTAAACATAAAAATACTCAAAATTTAGTACAAAATTCTATATTTTTTATACCTTAAAAGATGTTTTCAAAGATCAACATAGGTAAAAAATTACTCAGAGTCAAGAATTTAAAGGCTATTCCCCGTCAAAACCCTGAAATTCCAGTTGTACACTACCGCTGCTGATTTTTAGAACCTTCACTTTTACAACAGCACCTTCTTTGAAACAGGCTTTCATATCATTTTTTAATTCCCCGGGAAGCTGTTTTTTCCCTATTGATGCATTCTGATTATTGGGAAGCTTTACCTGTATTCCGCTTTTATCTGCAAGAACCCCCAGAACAGCAGCCTTTACTGAATCACCCTCTTTGATTTCAACAGTCGGCTCCTGTAAAACAGCTGAACCCTTTGATAAAGATTTTCCTGCACCCGCCTGTGGTTCACCCCATTTTATACTGCTGAACCTGCCGTAGCCTGCTGCAGTTTTTGCTCCTATCCCTTCAACATAAAGCGCCCGCTCAATTCCATTCTTCAGAAGTTCTATATGATTTGCAGAGTCATTCTCAATAAGCATTCTAAAAACGAAAACCGCCCCCTTCTCCACAGCAATAAATTTTACCGGCACCGGGTCCTGGTTATCAGCAGGCGGTATTTTCTCCTGATAGTATTTACTATAATGCGGATTGATTATATCAGCTGTAATTGATGGCGGCTCTGCCGGGTATGCGTCAAGGAATACCACTCCTCCTGATGTTGTAAGTTTGCCATCATCACTATCATCCTGATATCCGAAAAGCTCCCTCACAGGGGTTTTCTCCTCCCTGAGAAACCTGCCGTTTTTATCTTCACCATAAAATTCCCCACTGCTGTAATTATCATCATTAATTACTTCGATGGTACACCCCAGCCTCACTATCCCCTTAAGAGTGGAGGCGGGTATATAGGGAACCCCTGTTGTATGATCAAGAACTATAGATGTTTCACAGGGATGTGACTGCCCCAGCCCTGTAATAAGCCTTGATGAAAGCACAGCGCTAAACTGCAGAACCGCGAATCTTCTCTCCATAGATTTAAGGTATGCAGACTGGTCACGTTGTTTTTTCTCAATAAGAGTACCGGCATTCTGTTTCAATCTCCCGTACATGTCGCAGTAATAAGCGACTGCTCCTTCCTTGTCACCATTCCTGCCGCATGGTTTAAATGCATCCTTACTCCCTTCATCGCAAAGAGGAATATATTTGTTATACCACAACCCGAAATTCCCTTTTAAAAAATCATGGTCACGCGCATCTTTATTTCCTGTTACAGGCATACCCCCCCCTTAAAGCCCGGCATTGGCGTATCGTTTTATCCATTCAAGAAGAGCAAGAACCTCTTTCTGGGCAGCAAGGTACTCCTCCTGTTTTACATCAGCCAGTGATTTAATAAAGCTTACGCTGTCACTGCTTTTTATCATCCCTTTCTTATCAAGCCATTCTCTTATTATTTCAAGAAGTTCGCCATGCTTGTCATTTTTCTTATTTTTGCTCTTCTGAAGCCAGAATGCCATGCTCTGGCCAAAGCCGTTCTGAAGGATCATTGTTGCTGCTCCTGCAGTGAATGAGTCAAACTTATCAACCTTTCCTGACCCTGCCCTGAGCACCTTTTCAAGCGCATATCCCGATCTTTCCTGCCCTATTGTTGTCATTATTTCACCCCTTCAACCCAGTTGATCCTGCATACACCGCGCCCCAGTGTTACATCACCGCCTAACTGAATAAAGCCGTCATCATTGAAAACTTTCTTCACATACCCTTCAATCATTTCAGCCTGGAATTCATTTTTAAAATTCTGCATGCCAAAACATACTATTGAATACATAACAGAATCTGATGGCAGGAGTTCCTGATACCTTAGAGCTCCATCCTGTGCTGTGCCGGTCTTCTCATCTATTTTAATCTGCACCTGAACCTCAGTGCATGAAGATACGCAATAGTCATACATCATATCTGATACAACAAGAAGACGATCTATGCCGGGCATAAACTTATCAAGCCCTTTCAGCTCAATCTTTTCGCCGCACGCAACAACCGCATCCTCCAGAATTATACTTTTAGGTGCGTTTGCGAACAGCGGTACAGCCTTTTCATTTTCAACAGCCGGCACCTGAAATTCATTTTTTATCCCGGCGATTTCAAGGTCTGTTTTAAGTCTTTTAAGCACTGCAGGGGAAGTTACCCATACAAAAGGAGCCATATTTGAACGGACAGGGAAAGCTAAAAGCTTTGCGTCAGAAACTGATATTGCTCCGGGGAGTGTTTCACCGTCAGCTTTGCTGTCCCATCCGTCCTGGTCATCCGATCCGAAAATAATATTTGTTATAAACCTGGCTCCCCTGTCTGTACCTTCATCAGAATCATTAAACCTTCTGAAGTGCGACCTCATAGCCCCTTTTACCGCTGATGCCTGTATATGCGGCCAGTTTGTATGTCTCTCTCTCTGAATTGGAAGGTCAACTGCGGCAAGGGATGCTCCGCTCCCTGCATGTACCGGTGATACCGCGTAAAATTTAATAATCGCTGTTTTTTCTATTTTATTCATATATCCTCCTATTATAATGCTAACATGTTTTCTGTTGTTTTGGTTTTAAACACAGCACCGGCAGGGTAATGCCCGCACATCGACTTATGGAATTTAATATGCATATCCCAGCCCCCTATATACCTGATTCTTCCTGATGAGATTACTTCAGCATTTAAATCACCCGGAATTGTTGAAAGGGCAAGGTAACCATTATCACCATTACCATTTTTCAATTGAGGATCTTTAATCGTTTTGCAGAGCCCGAACCTCTGTTCTCCTCCGAGTCTAAGTATAAATTTTTCAGGAAGAGGAAGATCTTTGTCTGTTCCGAATATTATTGTCACCTCAGGTTTAAGCCTTGCATGAATAAATGAGTAAAGATGTCCTTCGCGTACGTTCCTGCTCTCTTCAACTCTGCCATCCTCAAGTTTTTTACCCAGGGCAATTCCTGTTCTCCTTTCCGGGGTGAAAAAACTGCTCACCGGATAAACTTCTATCTCAAAAGCATTTATATCCGATGCTGCAATCCAAAGCCCCTCAAGAGAATCAAGTTCCTCTTTACCGGTTTTTATCCATAGCGGGTCAGATCCTTTTTTTGTAACAACAAGCCCTGTATCACCTGCTTTTTCTGGCTTAATGATTTTAATCTTTACCGGTTCACCATTTAAAGCCTTCTCTTTCTCCTCTTTGAGAGCATACCATATTTGCGGGGCCGGAATAAAAACTTTATCGTTCCGCATAAAAAGCGGGCCTGTCACAGAAAAAGGAGCTGCAGAACCTGCTTTGCCAATAGCCTCATAAAGGGGAGCCGGCGCTTTACCCGAAGCATAATCCTCAAACCCTGTTCCCGACGCAAGTACAGATGCTGTACGCAAAGCCCCGGCTATTGTATCTGCTGATGGGGGAAAAATAAGTGAAGCTGAATGATCTGATCCCAGAGTCATCGGCTCCGCCCCCCTGAAGAAAAGTGTATCGCCCGGATTAAACGAATACCATTTCATATATTACCTCCGCCGATGAATGATGCAATAATCAGTGATTCATGGCTGAAACTGCCGTCACTAACAGTAAGCCTTGCCACCTGTCCGGCCATCTCTTTAATCTTTTCATCATCCACACCGGACACAAGAGACCTGATTATCTGCTTTTCTATGAAACCGGCATAATGATGGGGATAATCTTTTATCAGGGATTCAATACCTGTTCGCATCTCCTCAAGCCTGTAAACCAGAGACCTTGAAAGTCTCCCGGTTGATTTCCCTGAATTTATCGAATGCCCTATATTAATAAAATCGCTCCAGAGTCCGCAATCCCATTTAGCTCCAAAATATCTTGAACCACCTGATCTCTTTTTCAATTCAATCGCCAGTGAGTTCCTGCCGAATAGTCCCTTTGCTCTTTCATTAAGCAGCCGGTGTGCTCTTTCAATCATCTCTGAAAGAGCTTCTTTATGATGACAGATTAAAACTGCTCCTGATATAGATATATCCTTCCCCTTCCCTAAGTTTACTGAGAGTTTCCCTTTCCCGGGTTTCCAACTCCCTTCAATCTCGTTTTCGGAAGGTACCCCTTTTTCATCAATCATTCTAAAGACCGAGTTATAGTAATCTTTTATCTCCTCTGCTGCATCAAGCGCGCCGGAAACGGGAAGCACAGCGCAAACATCATCACCTCCGGCGTAAATCAGGCTTCCATCATACTTATCAATGATCGACTTTACACCGTACAGAGCAAAGTCACCTAAAGATTCAGAAACAGCCGCATGAACCGCTGGTGACAGCATCCTCCTGTTCAGTACAGGATCACTGAAAACCTTACTCCACTTCTCCCTGTAACCTGCATCAAATGATGCATTTTGAAGTCTATCGGCCATCGCTGGATGAAGCACAGAATCCCATGTTGCTGCAACCGTATCGCCGTTTATAAGTGCCCCCATTTTATCCCCGTCCATAAGAAGAATGGCGTAATACTTGTCTGCCGGTTCGAGTTTCCCTTCTTTCAACCTGCTCTCACTATCTGCCAGTGATTCTTTGTTAAAAAGCCTGTCCGCAATATCTCTTTTTGTTTTTTTATCATTTATATTGTTCTTCTTAAAGAAATTATGCAGAGAAAATTCTGTTGTTGTAGGGTAACCTTCTCTCCCTTTAAATGCCTGATATAAAGGATGGCTGCACTCATTCTTCAATGCGGAGTAGGCAAGACGTTTTACAGAACATACCGAACAGAGTTTCTCTCCTTTGTTAAAATCAGACTCCCCGTAGGCTTTATTCATTCTGCTCCAAAACGAGTCGATATTTTCCTTATAAAATGACGCGTCTGTTTCACCGGGATTCTGCAATATATTGAGCACCTCATATTCGGCACATACATGACACTTGACACCATTTTCCGGTTCCCTTGTAACGGTTTTACACGCCTTATCAGAGGCAAGGGCAGACTGTACAAGCCTGTGGCTTGTTGTATAATATATCCCTTTACCGCTACCGGATGGACTGAATATATCAAAAAGCTTATCCTGAGCCTCCCAAACTTCAGGCTCCATCAGTTTTTCAAGATTTTTAAGATCGCTCTTACCAATCATCTTCGCTGCAGCCCAGTTAAAATTCCAGAAACCGCTGATCTGTTTGCTGAAAATTTTCTTTAAAGATTCTTTATCTTCAAACTTCAGCCCGGGTAATTTATTACTAATATCTGAAAAAACAATAGTTCCAAGCTCATTCCACCTCTGTTTTATTTGAAATGATATTGCATTACAAATCTCTTCAGCAGATGACAAAGGGATTGCGAAGAGGAACTTATTTGGAAATGTGGCAATATCATTACTATTGTTAAGCCTGTATTTATCCACCAGATTTTCAAATCCGCTTAAAGTCTTCAGGTACTCCATCACAAGAGGCTGATCAACAAGTGATGGGTAAAGTATATGATCCGGTCCCAGGTTATCCATGACCCATTTTATACCCTCGCATGCAAGCCATGACAACAGCAGCGAACCTGTCCAGTAATCTCTGAGCTTCCTTGCCCTGGATATAAACTGCTGCACAGGAGTAATACTGAATACAGCAAGCCCAAGGTCATCTTCACCGTGCCCTGTCTCCATACATGAATAGATTGCTGATGTTAAAGCATTATGGTGCCAGATTGTATGATCGGGGAACCTTGTGTCAGCAGGGAGCCTGTGCCACAAAGCTCCAATCCCTCCGGCATTCTCCCCCGCAAGCTGGTATCGAAGAAGCAAATGTACATAATAAAACCTGTTCCTTGCGTATAAGGCCTCATCGCCAGTCTGCGGGAATTTTATGCTTTCGCTGACAATCTTTTCCATATCGGAGTTGATCTTCCCATAATCGAATTTATAATCTACAGTAATATTACCCGATTCAGATACCGGATGAGTAAGCACAGGTTTATCTGCAAAATCTACTGCTCCATTTTTATTGCTGTCCCGGCTGTATGAAGGTAGTCTCCCCCTTTCAAACCCGGCTGCCATTGCATCAGCAGATTTCCATGATTCCTCATTCGGTTTTTGAAGTCCTAAAAGTTCAATAAGCCTTGCACCACGCTCTTCATGATCTTTAATACTGAAAGCCTTATCAATCGGATCATGCAGGTAAGCAGTAAGCTTGCTGTTCCAGTAATTTGCGTCAGGTTTTTTATATGCCACTTTTGCCCTCTCAGTTATCAGTAGATTGTATCAACTTTTTGATTATTTTTAATTGTCTGCAGCACATTGCTCATCTCATCTATCATTATATTATACTGATTGTTTTTATCAGCAATAGGCCCGCTGTATGCATAAGGCATAACCAGTATCTGACCCTGATATTTACCTTCCGGTGTTTTAGCAACTTTAAGAAAACATGGTTTCGCATGGCGTTTATTGGGCAATGACTTATCTGTCACAATCGGCAAAGCAAGTAGCCTTCTAAGGCTTGTATTATGCTTTTCTACCCCAATATTTTTAGACAGTCTCATATTTCTATAATTAAGCCCTATTTCTGAAAGAGCATCATTCCAGGTTTGATGTTCCTTAAATTTATACAGGCTGCTTTTCTCAGAAAAAGCCGAGTAATCGGATAAAGGATTTTCTTTTCTTTCTCCGATTTTAATAATAGGAATATCATCTGAATGAAGTGAGCCGAATCCATTCCTTGATTTAGCACCTATAGAACCGAAATGAATAAGTGCTTTCAAAGCATCTTCAACTTCATTCTTCACGTTCTCATCTTTATAAATAAAATGAAGGATGAAAATCGAACCGGGGGTTATATGATCCCGGATGTATGTTTTTTCTTTCATGTTAAATAGACCGACAGATAAATAATGAAAAATATTTGCTGTCAGTTTCTTATGTTCAACATTGAAGGTTCTGCCGGCATCAACCTTTCTGGCAGTTTTTATATCACTTTCATCAATATAAAACGAAAACCCTGACTTCTGAGGTTTATCCCCTTCGGTACTTCCAAATATTTCACCCTCTTTATCAAAAAGTTCATTTACGCTCAATCCCGGGTGGAGCGCTCTCCACCAGAACCGGAGCAGACCCTTTATTGATTGAACGCGAAGCTCGGCAGTACCTGACTCCGCACCGCCAAGAAACATCGGTGTAACAACTTCAATTTTATAACTCTTCTCAATGCGTGATTCATATCGTCCAACGTAAAAAGCCATGAAACCTCCTTAGAATAATATTCATCTGTTATATGATTAAATTCTTAATCTACACAAATCTGCTGTAACGCCTGAACTTAATATGCCTGAAATGATGAATATTAGTAACAGATCCATCACTTCTACCCCTGCTGCTGTATCGCCTCTCTGTTGTGGAATAAACAGGAATCCTTTCATTTGAAAGAGCCCAGTCCACAATCATAAACGTCATACCGAAATCCCCTTCAACAAGGAGATAGTCTTTCTCCCTGGTGTTTTCATAAAGCCACTGTATAATATCATTAGCTGCAGATAATATATCATCTGCTGCAGAATTAACATTGCTCCAGATATTCTGTAAATTCCCGGGTAGACTTACTACATCTGCGCATCCCAGATCGCTGCATATCTCACTCTTCTGTTCTTCCGTAAGTTTATGGCTGAAGATTAAATACATCCTTATCATTTATCTATCACCATTTATCGAAACTGTACATTTACAGCCCCGAAGCCGAAGGAACTATTCTTGCCGATATTAATATATTCCGAAAATTTTAAAAGTTCATGGAAAGGGGTTAAATCCCCTTCAAAGACAGCTGTTCCTGTGAACCCCTCAAGAGGCATGCGATTACCCTGCCGTTTAGAGTATCTTGACAGCTGCTGCCATTTCAGGTTTTCACTCACTTTTCTGATTTCCGAGGCCTTGGAAATCAGATCTTTACTGCAGCCTGCCAGTGTTTCACAGTAAAGTGCACTTAGATTCTCTTTTCTACGTACAATATTTTTAATGATTTCGCTAAAATCTGCATTTTTCAAGACCCTTCCCTTTTTCTGTATTCTGCAGGGGGTTTTAAATTCAATTTCCACTTTATTTAAAACCGGAGGTGTATTAATTGTCAAAGGCTTAAGCCTGGTATAATCGATGTCGCCTGAATCACTATATACAGGCACAAGATCATTCCCGTGAAGAATACCTGAAATTCTGAATTTACCCCGTTCTTTGCCTATTCCGGTTTCTCCAAATTTAATAAATGAGTGTATTATATATTGAAGATCTTTGATGCTATTTCCAAAAAGGTTAAAAGATAACCTGAAAATATCTCCCTTATCATAATTAACCGGTCCTTCAAATAGAGGAGTCATTACAAAAGGGTGAGGGTAATGGGTTGCTTTTTTCATTGCTCTTTTATTTTTATCATTAGGGCTTTCAAATACCCTTGCATAAGCGCAGGTATTCGAAAGGATGCAGCTTCTGCAGTCATCTCTATCTTTACCCATAACACAAAGAGCCCTTTTCATCGACATACCCATGCCTCCCCGCAAAGTAATGCCGGGATAATTCATAAAACTCACAGGAGTTATTGCTTCAAATTCAAACAAAAATGGGTATATTTCCATAAAAGTGACCTCTTATAATACTATCTGTAATATTTATGTGCATACCAGATAATAAATCGCACAATGATTTGTTATTCCGATTTTTTAGTGTTCTTATTTAATGACCGGGATTTAGTAATTAATATCGGTCTTTTTTTTAAAAAACTCTATATTTGTTATCGAAGCTGTTTTTTTTAAAAGAAGGAGTGGTTTAATTTGTCAATCTATCCTCTTATCTTCTTTAATAGCTAATGCTGATTTCCATAATTTGCTCATAACTACTAACTATACTATTATCAATTCCAATATTTGACCACATACCTGTTATTATTTTAACAATACCGGATGTTACATTGACAATTTTACCTTCATAATCACCAGCAATAACTTTGTTTTTGCTTCCATGATTCACCACCAAAATTTTAATACTAGCTTACAAGCAAATTTATTACAAGTATATTCCAGCTTACTCATAAGTTTTACATAGCCAAATTCTGACGGTCAGAAAATGTCTATATCAATCCCCGCTGATCTTCTTCTCCAGCCAGGGCCATATATATGTTGCGTGAAATTCTGCGAATAACGCAAGAGCTATATACGGCAGAGGGGAAAGAATCACCAGTAAAACTCCAAGATAAAATTCAGGCCCGGGATTAAATATATCTTTTTCATACCAGGGCAATACATCTTTAAATAAGAAGCTGTGTAAATATACTACTGCAACCGGAAAGGTAAAGGGAGCAGATGAAATATAGAACATTGCAAAGTGTAGAGTTTTAAACATCTCTTTTGCTGACAGGTATTGAATCAGGCCCGAGATTGAATATTTAAACATGGGATAGCTGAAGATTAGCATCCCCAAAAGCCAGTAAGGTTTCACATAAGTCCGGGACTCCATGTACCAGGCACCGAACCTGTGCAGATCGAGTGCCAGTATAATAATGAGGATAGTACCAGAAATCAATGCCCGTTTTCTGTATTTATTCCGGTCAAGTTTCTGAAGTCTGATGAAGAGTTTAGTTAACAATGCCTAAACCTCCTGAGAATAGGGAAGCTAATACTGAACCTTAAACTTAAAATTTATAAACATCTCTCTACTCCGCTATCAATTCATCATCAGAAAGATCAAACCCGAGATCGACATATTCAACATCAAACCACTGCTTAAATGCCTTATATGTCATATCTTTGGGGAAGCTCTCCTTATCTATATACCATGCTTCCAGCTCACTAACAAATATATCCCGGCAAACCTTTTTGATAATGTTATTTATCTCTTCAGGGGAATCAAAGGCTGGCTCATCAACAAGATAAATTGTTTTCTGATTAATTAAATCATCTATCTCTACAGAATCATCGAAGCTTCTGACCCAGTCTATATAGGGCTGCCTGGGCTTAACTATCAGGTATGAACGGTTGACTAATTTCATGGGGATAGTCCTCCTTATATGATATTGATAGTTTATAAACCAATTATATTCCTATATGAAGCAAGCTAAAGTCTTTTCGGGATCAATAATCCCATTCCTCATGTTTAACAGGAAGTATATTAAGCTGTTTCTTTATATGCCGCCATTTGGGCATATGATAATCCATAAGAGTGATAAACCTTTCATTGTGAGTAGGTTCAATAATATGTATCATTTCATGAACAAGAATAAACTCCAGACATTGCCGGGGTTTCTTAGCCAGGTCAGTATTCAGCCATGATTTAACTATTTATTCAAGACTTCGATAAACTCATCCGGAGTAACACCAGCCTGACGCAGTATTCCAGAGAGAGTACCTGTTTTCAATTCTTTATGATTCGGGATTACACAGCCTGAAGATCCTCTGCGCATAACAATATGACTGCCGCTCTGTCGTTTTACAATAAACCCTAATTTTTCAAACAATCTGACGGCCTCCGCGCCGGAAATATGGGGAAGCTTAGGCATGAGAGGATATTTCGAAGGTAGTCACAATGGGGTGCCCCGGAGTAACTAAAGGGAACTCTTCAAGATAAATGGATGTGGCTTCCTTCAGATTTTCAAGGGCTTCTTCCATGGTTTCCCCCTGAGTCGTAGTTCCAGTTTCAGGATTAAGGGCAATATAGCCCCCCTCTTCAGCGCGAGTTAAAACAGCAGTTAACTGCATGATGACTCCTTTAAGTTTTGATAGTAATATTCATGATATGTTTATTTAATATTCGGTAAAAATAGTGATATCTTCCGGTTTTGTCAAGAATAATAGTGCAAGTATTGCGACTGATTTTATCCTCTCAAATCAGAGAAATTCCTCAATGCGCTTATCCGGGAATTTCAATCATTCATAAAAAATAAATAACCCGCAGGATGCTATTTCCATTTAGAAGCATCGACAAGTGCTATAGCTTCGCTGATAAGATTATCAGCATTCAAATATCTAATCATTACCCACAATTCTAAAAAAGACCTCACCCCGCCTCCGGCGCGCCCTCTCCACGTGAATAAGACTCTTTTGAAAGATAATTTACTTAATGAAAATTATGAAAAGTGTAATATAACCAATCAATTTCTAACTACAGTGTCATCTTATCCATCATCTCCTCAATTTCAGAGGCAAGATCACCTGAGGATTTTGATCCCTGTTTCGCGTATGCCTTGCAGGCATCTTTTATGGTTTTTAACTGTGTGAATGTGAGTGCTTTAAGATCAAAAGTATTATCCTGAGTTTTTGCCAGTTCCATTTTATCCGCTCCTTTGTGAAATTTTTTCTTATAGCTGTTACAGCCGAATTCATGTTTAATTCAATTTCAACAATTAAACTTCAAAATTTAATTTAACTACCGGGATCAGATGGGCACAGATTCAAATCTGACAGCTCGAATTAAAGCCCTGATTTAATTCACTAAAGATTAGCAGTGAATTCTAACATTAATTCCTACCCGGTGATGATTATAAGCAAGTGTCATAATTACAAAGAAAAAGTAACTTATGATTGATAAAAGTATCAAAAAAGATACAAGCGTAATTATGAAAATTGTTTTTTATAAAAGTGACTCAGGAGGCGAACCAGTCAGGGAATGGCTACAGTCATTAAACAAACCAGACCGAAAAAGCGTAGGAGAAGACTTAAAGACTGTTCAATATGGCTGGCCTTTAGGAATGCCGATTGTAAAAAAACTTGATGCAGATTTATGGCAAATCAGGTCACACATAAAAAATGGTATAGCAAGGGTAATTTTTACAATAAGGGAGGATACAATAATTTTACTGCATGGCTTTATTAAAAAATCTGATAGAATACCACAGGATGAACTTAATACAGCAAAACAAAGAAATAAATCTTTTCAGTAATATTATTGGAGGATATAACAATGAAACATAAAAATATAGGTTCAAGTCTTGACGATTTTTTAAATGACGAAGGACTCCTTGAAGATGCTGAAGCAACAGCCGTTAAAAGAGTTATAGCATACCAGCTGCAGCAGGAAATCAAAAGCAAGCATATCACTAAGATCAAACTCGCTGAATCAATGAATACCAGCAGGGCTCAAGTTGACAGACTTTTAGATCCTGGTAATAGCTCAGTTACTTTAAACACTTTAATTAAAGCAGCCGGGGTGCTGGGGAAAAAGATTAAACTGGAGCTTGTTTAGTTTAAACAAGACGCGAAAGGGATCGTCTCCAGAGAAATCCAAGCAGTACCGCCAGAGATACTGAAAAAGACGCAGCAGCCGCAAAAAAGATCCTCATATTTTCTGCCCGTTTCAGCTGCTCCCTCCCCTCGGAGAGCTCAATCTCTCCTTCATTGATTCTTTTCTTTCCATCCCGGTACTCTTCCTTTCCCTCCTTAATCCGATCTGATCCATCCTGTAACCGCTTTCTCGCATCCCTGAAACCTTTCCCCCCTTTAAGCAGCCTGTCAGCCAGCACAAGAAACAAATTTTTTCTGGCCAGATCATACTCGTCCTGCCCTTCTATCAGCTCCTTTTTACCCGCCTCCATTCTCAACCTCCCCTCCTCAAGTTCGGGATACCCTATTTTGAGCTCTTGAATTCCTTCTGCGATCTTTATCTTTCCGGCAATAATACTCTGATCGACAAAAATATATCCTGCAGCTGACACAAGTGCCAGTAGAATTAAAATCAACAATACCAGCAGTCTGCCCATGACGTTCCTCTCAATTTTTGTTAGTTGATAAACCGATACTGCAATAAACGCCAGCAGCCCTTTGCCGGTATTCACTTTGCCGTATACGGTTTTCTGGTCAGGAACCCCGACAAAAATAGCGCCAGCAGTGTGTATAGAAAGAAAATGTAATACCCCGGCTGAAGAGATGTACCGTTTGTAGTAAAAATTACCACTTCCTGGCTTATGGAGCTCAGCTCCCCTAACTGACTGGTTACAATTCCATTAAAACCGATATATGCCATAAATATTGCAATCACCATCACATCAGCCATGGACCATTTTCCCGATTTCAGGACAAAAAACCTGATTACCAGGTTATCACGGGCGTTGTTAAAATTATAATAGTACCACATTGTAGATATAATTTTCAATAACGGAAAAACAATACTGAAGATAACCATCAAAATTCCAACGGATATCATCTTAAAATCCGCGTGAGTAATCATTATCCAGAATACATCAAGAATGCTTTTACTCTGGAAATACAATATCTGCTCATTGAACTGAATGGGGTGCCCTATCAACATGAAACTGAGCTTTGAGATTTTTGCATCCATATCAATCATTGGAGTGGTTACGCCGGCCGCAAGCAGCATAATAAGAGAGAGAACCAGAAAAATATACCTGGAAGGACTCAAAGATGCTCTGGTCAATCCGGCCCAGGCGAAAAGCATTACCGATAGCAGAGCCAGTAGCGCGGCCTCAACATATATCTGCTTTTGCAGTATAGAAATAGTTTCATAAAGATTTATCCTTGCTCCTTGAATATCTACTGCATTATTTCTCAGCAGAATGCGTTTCAAACGAGGACTCTCCCGTATATCATAGGTTTCTACCATGTATTTTTTTAGCTGTTTGCTCAGCATTACCTTGACCTTATCCCTTGTCCTTAAGGTCGTCATCTCCTGAATGAGGGCATCGGCATATTGAGGAATACCTTTTTTTATATCTTTCATGTCTACAAAAGTATTTATAAAAGACTGTTTTATCCAGCCTTTTGCAGTACCGGTATTCGCTTTCCTGATCTGTTTATCGACTTCATCAATCATCGTATTTAGAAGTATTACGATTTCACTCTTTATTACCAGCTCATCCGTTTTAGATATGTAAAGCCTGTTTATCTCCTTGACAAGGATTTCATTGATCTGTTCTTTCCATTCTCCAACGTTGAATAAACCGTATTTCACATGGTTGAGCTCTGCATAGTCGGTTTTATTATTCTGATTGGCAACAGAATGTGTAATAAACTGATAACATAAAATTAACGATGCTATTACGATCATTAATTGAAAAGTAAAACTGAAATATTTCATGCCGGGTCCTTCTTTTGGCTTAATGCCATATAGTTATCGCATTGAGCTCAGGATTTGCTTCGCCCTTGTTCTTACATCTTTATTGCTGTCTGAAAAAGCTGCCTCTATAACTTTCATAGCCTGGGGCCCGCCAAGCTTTCCCAGAGTATTAAGGGCTTCAATGCGGACATCAAAAAATTTGTCGGAGAGCAGCTGTTCCACCACACCCACTGATGAGCGTAAATTGAAAAAACCGGTTTTCCTTCAGCCTCATCCGATTTACCATCAGACAGATTGAAACCCGGAATTTTTAAAACAGCCCTATACTTTAATATAATCAATAACTCCGGCGAAAAACTCTTTTTTAGTTTAAAGATAATTTTTAAATGCGATTACGCGCTTTGAGGAAATTCATAACCGTATGCCTCTTATTATCAGAAAAGAGGATATTGACCTGTGGCTTGACCCTGGCATAGATTTGAAGGATATAGCTCCGCTGCTTCAGCACATTTCTGATTCTGGAATAAAATTCTACAGGGTAAGCAGAGAGGTAAACTCCCCACGAAACAACACCCCTGAATTAATTCTTCCTGAATAACGCCAAAACACTAAACATTTGTTGACTTGAAACAGAGCGGTAATTATATTGCTCTCATGAACAGTTACAGCAGCATACACAAAAATTCAATTATCCCTGTTAAAACAGGTGAATCTTTCAGAATACCTTTATTCTGCGATACGATAAAAGCAGGGTTCCCCTCACCTGCTGATGATTACATAGAACGGGCGCTGGACTTTAATGAACTCCTTGTAAAGCACCCTTCGGCAACATTCTGCCTGCGTGTTTCTGGAAATTCCATGACCGGCGCCGGTATTCATCACAATGACATTCTTGTAGTTGACCGGTCATTGACAGCTGGAAACAACAGCATTATAATAGCCTCTATCTGCGGGGAACTGACCGTAAAGAGAATGATTAAAAGTAGAAAAACAATAATCCTTGCCCCGGAAAATCCAGATTTTCAGCCGGTTACTGTTACTGAAGATATGGATTTTCAGATCTGGGGGGTTGTTACTAATGTTATACATAAGGTTTAAATATGTACGCCCTGGTAGACTGCAACAGTTTTTATGTTTCCTGTGAAAGGCTCTTTGAGCCTGGACTCAAAAACCGCCCTGTTGTTGTTTTAAGCAATAATGACGGATGTATAATTTCACTGTCAAAGGAAGCAAAAGACCTTGGAATAAAAATGGGCACCCCCATTTATAAATGCCTGCCGCTTCTTGAATCGGCAGGAGGATCTATTTTTTCATCAAACTACACCCTCTATGGCGACCTCTCCTCAAGGGTAATGAACACACTCTCCGCCTTTGCACCTGAAATAGAAATATACTCAATTGACGAAGCTTTCCTTAACCTGAAAGGTATAAGAGAACCGCTTAGCGATTACGGCCGATCTATAAAAGAGATAATAGTTCAGCATACAGGGATACCGGTGAGCGTGGGGATAGCCCCCACAAAAACCCTTGCAAAGGCGGCCAACCATCACGCCAAGAGAAACAGCGGAGTATCAATACTCAGAACCGGTGAAGAGATCTCGCAGTTTCTTGCAGAATTTGATGTGGCCCACATATGGGGGATCGGCCGGCAATACGCTGATTTGTTAAGAAAACATGGGATTAATACAGCACTGAAGCTGACAGAAAAAGATGATGCCTGGATAAAAAAGAAGCTCACCATCGTGGGGCTCAGAATGGTTTATGAGCTGAGAGGGAAGGCGTGCCTCAATCTGGAAAAAGATATCCCCCCGAAAAAGACGATCTGCTCCTCCCGCTCTTTCGGAAAACTGATTACAGAAAAGGGTGAACTGATGCAGGCAATTTCACAATACGCATCCAGGGCAGCACAGAAGCTTAGAGAGCAGAGATGTTCCGCGTCAGCACTTACTCTCTTTATCGCGACCAATCCATTTAAGGATGGACCGCAATATTCAAATGCCGCCACTGCCCTGTTTAATACTGCAGAAAATTACAGCCCCGCTTTTATAAATGCGGCCAGGTCGCTTTTAAACCGGATTTACATGCCCGGCTATAATTATAAAAAAGCCGGGATTATACTTGCAGATATCATACCGGACAGCTCAAAACAGTATGACCTCTTCTCCAGTCATGAAAACATAGAGAAGCAGGGAAATATTTCAAGAGTAATGGACAGCATAAATACCAGATACGGCAGAAACGCTATCAATGTATGCACAGGGGGGTTTAATAATGGCTGGGAAATGCGCCGTGAATACCTGAGCCCTGCATACACAAGTGACTTCAAACAGCTCAAGGTGGTCGGGTAAGAAGACTACCCTCCTGCTTCTTTAAAACAAGGGCAAATACTGCCGGTTAAACTTAGATTCAACAAGTCAAACCCAATTATTCAGAATCAAAAAATTATCTGCTATTTATCATTAAAAATCAGTATTTATTCCTGAACTTATTTTTGTTTGAAAATGCTCTATTATCCCCGGAAAAAAACCAGGAAATTAACACTGAAAATTATCGCATTTAATATCCCTGCTAAGAATCAGGGTGAGCAGTTTTTACAGCCATGTGGAGACTTGATGATCTTTTCAGGACAATAAATGAAAATAGAAAAAGAACAATTATTGCTGCAGCAAAAACACCGGGAAACCAGATGAATGTATCTACGAAAATCATATCTTCAAGCATGTCCGGATTGGATCCTGGATGCAGAGCATCTACACTCCCCCTTGATAAAGATAGAAGAAGAGAATAGGCAATTCCTAATGTCCCGTATGAAAGATTATAAAACAGCCCTTTAAAGCTGAGCACTGTTGCACGCTGTCTGGAATCTGTTATTCTGTTAAGGTAATGGCTTATAAAAAATGAATTCATATACATTCCGCTGAAGAGTATAAATGCAAAAACAATACCTGCATAGGGTACAAAAAATGACATACCTGCAAGACCGGTTATAGTAATTAAAGTCATAACTGTAAAATTAAAAACCGGGGGTCTGCTCTTTGTCATTTTCAATGAAAGACGCGGTATAACAAAACCCATCAGAGCTATGAGTGCACCAATAATCCCGTAAGATGCCTCAGGAAGATCAATCATCCTGTAATACTGACTCGAAAGGGTTACGACCATTCTTATTATTCCGTCAAAAACCAGACCTGTAGCAATAATTACAAGTGCAAAGGGGGATTTCAAAATCCACAACCCGGCATTAAATGTTATAACAAAGGCATTTTTAACAGACAGCTCCTCATGAGTATTATTTATCTCCTCAAATTCCGGATCTGTCATTTTTAAAGCGGAATATAATGCTGCAGCGCCCATGAAAAGTGTGAGAAACAGGGGCACACGAAGAGTCATATCCTGGGTTATTACAGTATTGCATCCGAATAAATTAATAAAATTCTGAACAAGAACCGGATCGTAAATAGCTGCTCCGGTTATCATAGTTAATATAAATCCTATTGACTGGAAACGTATCTTTACATCAAGAACCCGGCCCCATTCATGCTCAAGCCCTTCTTTCTTAAGTGAATCGTAGGCAAGTGCTTCATCCGATCCGCTTGCAGCAGCTTCAGCAAAACCGCTGAGAATACGATTTAAAAGAAACAGCATAAATAAAATATCCAGATTCCCTCTTGGCGCAAAAGTGATTAAAGAGAGCTCCAGAATCATTACAAGACCTGCAAAAACCAGCAGCTTCTTTCTGCCGAAAATATCAGCAAGCGCTCCTGAAGGAACTTCTGCAGCCACAATTGTCGCAGCCCAGGCTGCATTCAGAATTGCAAACTGGGCTATAGTTAACCCGTAATCCAGATACATGACAGTGAATACAGGATAATAAAATCGTGAATTAAAAAAAAGACTGAAAGCAATATATAATCGGATATTTAATATTTCAAATGGTGTTTTTTTCTGACCCGATTTACCCTTTACCACTGCTTCCACCTCTGTTGATCAGCCATAATAAAAATTAGATGTTAATATTCAAACATAAGAAAATTCAAGTATAAAAACCACCATGTCAGATTCATAATTAATAATTATCTTGACTTTACACTGTATTTCAGATAACCATTATCTCCATATGATAAGAAAGACAGTTATACTTCTATATATTATATCATCTCTGATTTTAATCTCATGTACTCCCCGGCCCGCAATTCAGCAGGCTGAAAAAGGGGTTCTAAATCTGTCATCTGAAGATTTCGACAGGAACTTCCCCCTTGACGGAGAATGGGAATTCTACTGGGAGAAGCTTTACTACCCCCATGACTTCTCCGGTAAATCTGTTATAGATGATCCTGTATACATAAAGGTTCCTTCTCTATGGAATGGAATGAACCATCCTCAAGGGGTGCTCCCGGGCAGCGGTTATGCCACCTACAGAATAAAGGTTTTTCTCCCCGTGAATAAAGGGCGAATAGGCCTTAAAATACTTGATGCTGCAACAGCCTACAGGCTATGGGTTAATGGAGAACTCCTTTCAGAAAACGGTGAAGTATCTGATGAGAGAGGCGTTCCACAGTTTCTTCCGCGCACAGTTTTCTTTTGCAATCCTGCAGATAAGGAGGATAAGAAAAGTGAAGCTGAAATAATTGTTCAGGTATCAAATTTTCATCATAAAAAAGGGGGGATGTGGGAGAGCCTCCATATTGGTCCTGAAATTACTATTGCTGCTGATCGGGAAAAAAACACGCAGATAGCTTTTCTTGTTCTGGGAATCATAATTATAATGTCCCTGTACCATCTGGGAATTTTTTATTTAAGGCCGGGGGAAAAATCAGCGCTGATTTTCTCCATATTAACAATATGTATGGCATTCAGGTCACTGACAACAGGAGAAAGATTTTTAGTCTCATGGTTTCCATCAATTAACTGGGAGTTTTTCAGTAAAATTGAGTATCTCACCTCATACGGGATGATTCCACTTATTGTTTTATTCTTTTATACCGTGTTCCCGCTGGAAATGAAAAAAAGAATAACAATTCCTATATTTTCTATTGCTGCAGTCATTGTGCTCCTCGTAATATTTCTGCCCCTGCAATATTACAGCCAGGGTAAAATTTTTTACGATCTATTTATACTTATAGGCGGTTTCATTATTTTAGCGGTACTCGCATTAGCCATATACCGCAAAAGAGATGGCGCTATAGTCGCCTTTTCCGGCATGTCAGTACTTTATCTCACCGGGATTAATGATATCCTCTACAATAGCCAGGTAATCAACACCTTAAATACAGCCTCCTATGGTCTTGTATTCTATATACTCTCTCAATCATACCTTCTGTCACGCCGCTTTACCACGGTATTTGAAACTTCTGAAAGACTCTCAGGTGAATTAAAACAGGTGAACCGTCAGCTCATTGCCATGGATCAGCTGAAAGATGAATTCCTGGCAAACACCTCACACGAGCTCCGTACACCGCTTAACGGAATAATAGGCCTCTCCGAGTCAATGAGCGACGGATCAATGGGGGAGATGAGTGACACACACAAATACAACCTTAAACTCATAGAATCAAGCGCCCGCAGGCTTTCCAGCCTTGTCAATGATATACTCGATTTTGAAAAAATGAAAAACAGCAATATTGAACTAATGCAGCAGTCAATTGATCTATACTCCATGGTTGATCACGTTCTTATGATCTCAAAAACACTTATTGGCTCAAGACCGGTTACTCTTTCCAATAAAATAGATTACCATCTCCCTCCGGTTCTTGGAGATGAAAACAGGCTCCAGCAGATTCTCTACAATCTCATTGGAAATGCAGTTAAATTCACCAGAGAAGGGAAGATCGAGGTTACTGATAAGATTGTAACTGAAAACAATAAAAGAATGATTGCCGTAACTGTAAGTGACACGGGGATAGGAATTCCTCCTGAAAAACTTGATACTATTTTCAACTCCTTCCAGCAGGGTGACGGTTCAACAGAAAGAGAATATGGAGGTACCGGACTGGGCCTTGCTATTTCAAAAAAACTTATTGAGCTCCATGGTGGTACAATTAGTGTTATTTCTGAATCAGGCAAAGGGTCCTCCTTTACTTTTAAAATTCCCATCTCGGAAAACTATGAGGCAAATACTGCACGCGCAGTGAGCAAGCTGGAATACGACCTGGACAATATTAATTTTGGTCAACTGACCGATAACAATGAAGATTCGAAAAACAGGGGGAATTCGACATTTAATATTTTAATCGTTGATGACGACCCGGTAAATCTTCAGGTATTACGTAACCATTTTATGCCGTATCAGTACAGCATTACAGAAGCCTCCAACGGAATTGAAGCACTTGAACATATAGCCAATGCAGGGAAGCCCGATCTTATTCTTCTTGATGTAATGATGCCCCGTCTTTCAGGTTATGAAGTCTGCCGTGAGATTAGACAAAAATACAATCAGAACGAACTCCCGGTTATTATGCTGACTGCAAAGAGACTTATCAATGATCTTATTGAAGGATTCGATGCAGGTGCAAATGATTACCTGGTAAAACCTTTTGACAAACGGGAACTCCTTGCACGGGTTAATACATTACTTCGACTTAAAAAAGCAATGCAGGACCAGAAAGAACTTCTTATTATGGAACAGGAACTTGACATTGCCATGAAAGTTCAAAAAGGGGTGCTTACAGGTAAAGATTTTTACACCTCTATAAAAAATTTTGAAATTGAGGTATCCTATATTCCCCATAACAAAAAGGTGGGCGGCGACTATTACAATGTGGAAGTTCTTGATAACGGGGCTATCTCCATCATGGTGGCAGATGCAACAGGACACGGAATTCAGGCTGCCCTCTTTACCATGCAGATTGATATTATGAACAACCAGAGCCTTAAGCTTGTTGAGCCGGATAAGCGGCTTTATTATATAAATAATTTTTCCTATCACAACCTGAAAGGGAAAAATATTTTCACATCTTTTTTGTGCAATATTACTGAAGATGAAATCGTATATTCATCAGGCGGTCACCCTGACCAGATACTCCTCCATAGTGATACAGGGGAAATTGAGCTTCTCAATAAACGGGGACGATTAATCGGTTTTACTGATGACTCAAGATATGAACCGGGGAGAGTCCCTTTTAAACGCGGAGATATTCTTATTCTTTTTACAGACGGATTGCTGGAAGCAGTAAATTCAGACAAAACAGAATTCGGTTACGAAAAGCTGATTCCGCTGATCAGCAGGCTTATTCAGCAGAATTATCACAAAAAGTCCCTTGAGCAGTTTAACAGGAAGATTATTAAAGCAATAAGTAATTACAGCGGATCTTCAGATTTTGATGATGATTTAACACTGGTTACTATACAGAAAATCAATTAAACAAAATAGGCTCTTCCGGATTTTTGGGAAAAATAATAATATTGTCTGTTCCCACATATTCTGGAGTCAGCCCCCTTTGGGGGACAGGGGGAAAAGCCAGGAAGTACTCCCTTTGTATCCCAAAAATCCGGAATGAGCTAAAATTTATTTTATGCCGAACTCTCCAGGTGGAGGATTCACTATAATCTCTTTATAAAAAAATACCGGAGGTAATTATGAAAAAAGGGGAATGCATCTTCTGTCAGATTATTGAAGGGAAATTACCGGGGATAGAGATTTACCGTGACGATAAATGTATTGTGCTGATGGATATTTTCCCTCTCAGCCGGGGCCATATAATGGTGATACCTCTGGCTCACTGCCAGTTCACCCATGAGCTGACACCGGAAATCCGGTCCCACATTTTTGAAAAGGCTTCAATGCTAAGCAATGCTATATGCAGTTCAGGCCTGAAGGCAAAAGGGGCCAACCTGCTTATCAATGACGGGAAAGATGCAAGTCAGCATATACCCCATGTCCACCTCCATGTTATTCCCAGATACGGCAATGATCTCCTTCTGCTTCTATGGAGATTATTAACCCGCTTTATCAATCCATTTGCACGGATTGGTATACAGAAAAGACTGGCGGAGGAAGCCGCGGAAATACGCAAATCTATCAGATAACTATTTTAATTTAAAAATTTTTCTTTTAAGAATCATGATACCGCTAATTAAAATAATGAGAATAACAATACCGGTGCTTACCCATTTAGCCATCCCTGCATAGGAACCCAGGAGCACAGCTCCTTCCGGCAGATGAGGGAAAGAAGAGACCATTACAATTATAGCACTATTTTCTATAAAATCGAAAGCCATGATTAAGAATGGAAAAAAAATAATATAAGATAAAATACCATCTGTAAACATCAGCTTCTTCATCATCAAGGCAATAATGATAGATAATAACAGTGCGTAAAAAACAGGATAAAACATATCAGCAGCAGAGGTGGCAAAAAGATGTGCCGAGCGCCCCTCCCGGCCTATTGCATCAAGAATATAATAAGCCTCATTCAGGGAATAACCGAATAGAAGATCCAGCATGGGATGCTGCCCGGTAGGGTCAATACGATTCTGCAGATAGGGGAAAATAAAAATATTAAATATGATAAATAGTATCCCGCAAATTAACAGATGCTTTGCATCTGCTATCTTATATAAATACTTTTTCAGGCTTTCCATTTTTTCTCCTCTTGTTAAATCCCTTTCCATTATATTAATAATACTTTTTCCGGCACAGATCAAGCGTAAACTACCATGTGCGGAAAATCATGATAATTTAAAAGTTGTATGTTATTTATCACACTTGACAAATAACATACAGCAAACCGAGGTTAATTTAAATTCCGATTGAATATTGAGGAGGAGATAAAAATGGAAATAAAAGACAGTAACGGCACCTTACTTGAAGATGGAGATTCTGTTCAGGTAATTAAAGATTTAAAAATTAAAGGTTCTTCAGATACTTTAAAAAGAGGAACAGTAATAAAAAATATCAGGTTAACATCTAAAGCAGAAGAGATCGAATGCCGTATAGGTAAAAGCACAATTGTCCTGAAAACCTGTTTTATGAAAAAAGTGTAATCTGAAAAATTCTTTACAAAACCTTGAAAGTAAAATTTGAATACTTATTTTTATGTTAATAATACGCCATTAATTACAGAAAAACTTGTAAACACTAACTGAAAACGCTATATTATCATCAAGTCAGGGGAGTAAACTACATAAAAATATTTCCTTAATTTTTAAGAAATAGTTCATTTCAAATAGATTCCAATCACCGCAATGTATTATTAAAGCGTTGAACTGTACGATAAGGATGAATAATTATGGCACATAAACTTCTTTCAGTGATCACAATCCTTTTTCTGTTCAGTGTGATAATACCAGGGAATGCTCAATTGGATGATGACTCAATTGATGCACTTGAAGCGAAAGAAGCACGCGAGAATAGAGAAAAACCTGAAATATCTCCCCAATCCACAACCTACACCTATTCACGCACAGGCCTTGAAGTGGGCGGTCTTCTCGGTATCCCCAGCGGTTTTACCATGAGATACTGGTTCAGTGACCGGTATGGAATGGAGATATTATCAGGTTTCAGCCTTGACTCTGAACCTCTCATTGCTGCGGACTTTCTTTATCAGCCCTTTGGAATGTTTCATGCCGGTACATGGAACTTTTACCTGACCATAGGCGCAGGATTAATGCTATCATATATAAAAAATGATCCTGAATACATTACCCGCTTCCCCATTGGGGTTACATTGCCGCTGGATAATTATCCGGTGCAGTTTACATTATACGGCGCCCCGGCAATAGTAATCAACAAATCGATGAAAAATGAACTCCAATGGGGGGTTGCTGTTACATACAGCTTTTCCCGGGGAGAATATCTCTTCGAAAAAAGACAGCAGGCTATATACCGCAACTGGAAACTTCAGGGTGAAGTGGAAGGCTTAAAAACCGGTCTCAGCGAAACAAAGGGTAAATTGTCACAAACAGAAACAGATCTGGAAAAGACACGGGGAAAGCTTAGTGAAACAGAACATGAATTAAACAAAATTACCGGGGAACTTGATACCACCAGAAGTAAAATTCTTATGCTTGAGAATACTCTCTCCAGCACAAAAGGGGAGCTGGAAACTGCAAAAACCAGCCTTGGAAAAGTTAAAACAGATCTTGATACAGCCAAAGATCAACTTAGCCGTACACAGGTAAGACTTAATGAAAAGGAGAGAGAACTTCAGCAGAATCAGGATGCCCTGGATAAGGCCAAAATAATTATTCAAACTGCTCTTGAAGGGAAAGAAAGAGAAGAGGAAGAGAAAAAAATTACACAGAAACAGATCCAACTGAACAAGGAAGTAAAACGGCTTGCCGAAGAGAAATTATCTCTAAAAAAAGGTAATGAACAGGAAGTAAAAGTCCGGGCTCTCTGGGAAGACCAATGCTCAAAAAGAAGGGGTATAGTTAACAGCGAAGGGGAATGTGTCTGCAGAGTTGGAGAAACATGGGATGCAAAGAAAAATGCATGCGTCTGCATCAAAGGCTATACTCTCAACAGAAAAACAAATATATGCGAGCCCTGCCCCATAGTAAATGTATCGGGCTCATGCGTATCAAAATGTGCAGAGGATGAAAATCGGATCGCAATGAAAAGCGGCCCCCATAAATTTGTATGTGTAAAAAAATGCAGAGGTAAAAATGAAATCTGGATCAAAAGCAGTAATAAATGCGGATGTATTGAAGGATATAATTATGACAAATTCGAAAAATGTGTACCCCGACGTTAGTAAAACATGGAGGGCCTGCTAAAATGAATTATACCAGAAGAAACTGGCTTGCACTGCTCATAGCAGTGTTTACATCTATTATTGCAATTACTGCTATAACCGAATTAGCAGGGGACACCCCTTTTGGAGAGCTGCTGCTGGGTTACCAGAGTGCCAGTCATTATCCATTTTCTCTTCAGAATCTCATGAATCTCTTTTTCTTTATCGGACTTGCCCAGATATGGATTAGATGGCTGAGCAGTCATGAAGAAAATGTATTTTTAAAAGCATCCGGATTTCTTCCTGAAGATAAAAATACTGTTTTGTCAAATGACAGAGAAATTGAGATAATACGAACCAGTGTAAATAATGTTACAATCCGTGCAGACGCATTCCTGCCCGACCTCATTGACACATGTACAATACAATATTTGAAATCACACTCAGTCAGTGATACCCTTTCAGTGCTCAACAGTGCTCTTGACCTGCACATTCACAGGCTGGAACTCCGCTATTCCTTTCTTCGTTACATAATCTGGGCAATTCCCACATTCGGATTTATCGGAACAGTGATTGGAATCTCTGCGGCACTAAGTAAACTCGATATTGTAAAATTCATGGGTGCGCATATGGACAAGGTTGCTCAATTTCGCGCTCTCACCCTTGATCTGGGATTCGCATTTGGAACAACTATTATTGCACTTATTCACACAGCTATACTGGTTTTCCTTATACACCTGGTTCAGAAACATGAGGAAGAGGCGCTCAATAACAGCGCCCGTTATGTCCTCAATAATTTCATAAACCGGCTCTCTTCAGATAATTCAGATAAATAATGGCAGCCAAATAGATGAGAAAAATTGACAGAAATTTCAACATATTCAATCTATCAATGCTCGATGTTATGACCGGTGCGCTTGGTGCGGTTATGGTTATTATGGTTGTTCTTCTTACACAGAAAATCGGGATTGAAAATGAATCGTGTCAGGATATAAAATCGGAATTAATGACAACAACATCTGAGCTGATAATAACCAGAGATGAACTGATAAAAGCACGTGAGGATATTCAGAATATTAAACCTGATGGGAAAACTGCTTACGAAAAATTTATCAGTATAGCATCACTATTCCGGCAGAATATAAGTGAAATAAACAACACCATTGATTCAATAAAAAATCTGAAAGTTGAATTCCCTTCATCATCCGGAGAAAAAAGTGTTATGGCATTTCAGATACCTAAATCTGTTGTTATGCTTGTTGATTTATCGGGAAGTATGGCCCCGGACAGGAATGATGACAATGAAGACCGCCTTTCTCAGGTTAAGGCAGCAATAAAAATGTACATTGCATCAATGGATCAGAATTATAAAATAGATATAGTTTTTTTCCCCGCTTTTGAAGAGAATATTGATTCTAAACTATGCAAAGACTTTGCAATCAAACCATCACCGGACCCTCAATGTTTATCATACTCAAGAAGAGACGATGCATACGACAATGAATCTCTCATGTGCTACAAATACGGGTTTTTCGAAGGTGAACCTAAACCGCTGCAAAGTGAAGATGATAAATACTATTTTTATCAGAAGCTTTCCTGCATGAAAGCATATCATGATACACCCACCAAGCAGGCCCTGGAATTTGTGCTCAACTCAAGCCGTTACGCATCTGCTGAGGGGATAATACTTTTTAGTGACGGAGAACCGGATGTACTAAAAAAGAAGATAATGACCCTTGATCAATTTCTATTATCAATAAAAAAAATGAACAGCAGGGACAGAAAAATTTTCACTGTGGGGATAGGTCGTGAATTCAGGGAAAATTCAGACACCACGGCTGTAAATTTTTTAAGAGGGCTTGCAAAACAGAATAATGGTTTTTTTATCGGTTTTTAAAAGCATTAAGGGGGCTGTCTAAAGCCCCCTTAATTTTAATTTTCAGTCTGTTAATGATTACTTTAATTCTCCAACAGGCTTCAATGTTAATTCCTTAACTTTTATTTGAAATAAAATGCTCTCATATCGGGGCTGTCCAAAAAGTAATTTCCTTGTCATACCGGCTGTAGCGTAGCGTAATGCCGGTATCTCTTAGGCCTGATTTAATCAGGAGATTCAGGTATTTGCAATAATTGAAATTGCAAAACCGGAATGACAAATCCCCGAAAATCTGACTTTTGAGACAGCCCAGATATGAGGAATAGCATAATTACACGAACAGGTTTATTTACTGAAATTGGATACATCAATAAAAGGCATTGCACCGCTGTTAACATTAGGCAATACACCGTTCCATTTTTCAATAGCTTTCAGGTTAGCCTCAATCTTTCGAAGCTCAAGAAGATCCCTTGAAATATTTGCTCTCTGGAGACGCAGAGATTCAGCCTCAGCCCTTGCTGCAGTAATCTTCTGCTCTGCTTCGATTTTAATTCTGTCAAGATCTCTGGCAGCCTTAAGAGCATGCTGCTCAGCAGTCTGTTTCGCTTCAATCGCCTCAGTGAAGACCGGAGAGAAACTGAAAGAGACAATTGAAAAAGCATCAACAGCTATATCATGAGGAAGAAGCCTCTGCTGAAGATTAACCCTCATTGACTCACTTACTGCAGGCCGCTTTGTAATCAGCTCCTCTGCAGTATACTCAGCAGTAACAGCCTTAACTACCTCCTGAATCGCCGGATCAATAATTCTCTCCTTAAAATGAATACCCAGACTCTGATACAGTTTATTAGCCCTATCAGGTATTATATGAAAATTTAATACCACTTCTGATGAGACATCCTGCAGATCCTTTGAAGCGGCCGGAGCTATACTTGTAGCCTTCTGCACCTTAACATCAAGAATAATTATCTGCTGCTGCACCGGAACCCGGAAATGGAGCCCTTCATTAAGCACAGTCTCTTTAACCGCACCAAAATTCAAAACAACCCCTCTTTCACCAGCTCCAATCTGAGCCCAGGGCTTAAGCATTAGAAGTGCAATCAGCAGAGCTCCAATAATAACCATCATTTTCATCTGAGGATTTTTTAAAAAATCCTCCATCATCTCTTTTGTTTTCTGTAAATCGTTTTGATCCATATATGTTCCCTCGTTATTTTTACCGCAATCCCCTCTAAGTCACAATATTGTCTCCCCTTAAAAAATATGCAGTTTTATTTATAACATGGCAAAACCCATATTATAAGGCATAGTATCAGTTATGGTTTTTCCGGTCACTTTAAAAACCGGAATATGGTGTATTATTAATAAAAAAAATTGATGGTTCCTGCACCACCCCACTGCTGATGCTCATCAGAACCTCACACCCGCATATAAAGAAATTTCTGAATGATGCAAAAACTCCTCTGCCATAAAAACGGTTCTCCAGTAAAATGCAGGTTCCAGAAAAAAATTATCTGTTAGGAAATATCGTACGCCCGCACCTGTAGTTGCATAAAGATCAACAGAACTGCTCCTCTTCTCAATGCTGCTTCCCTCCATTTCAATCATATTATAAACCGGGCCAGCCAGAACTTTTACAAATACATGAACAGGATTCTTTAATAAATAGTAAAAAGAAATGCCCGCACCTGAGGAGATAAAGGTGAATGAACTCGCCGTTGTTGACCCTGTAATATTATACCTCACTACATCAAGTTCTGTTTCAAAATAATACTGCGCAGAGCCTGATAAAAAAAAGGGGATCTGAAAATATAATGAAGCTCCGGTAAAGGAAGGTGAAAAATATTCGCTCCATGCACCGATTGGGACATTAACCGAATATGCAACTGCCAGAAAAAAATTCTGTTCAATGACTTTTTTCTCCACTACCCTGAAGGCTTTCGATAATACAGCTTCTGCTCCCCCTCTGTTTACCACTACCAGGTCATATAAACCGGCCATTCCCGCATCAGTCTTAATAGCCAGATAAACCTCTCTCTCCGATTTGACATTTACAGCCGTTACCGGGATATCACCGCCGGAACTCCGCAGAAAGAACCTGCTTGATCTGTTAAAATTATTACCCTTTACTATTATATCTCTGCTGGTCACAGAAGCAACAAGCTGCCGAATTGAAGCTGAATGCAGTTCAGGAACTATAAGTTTTTCAATAGTAAAATTTATCCAGGGGGAACTCTCCCCTTTTTGTTGCAATATGTTAATGGTGGCGACTCTAAATGAATAATTTCCAGGGTCAAGGCCGGCAGTTTCATAATAATTCTCTTTAACTGCAATTTCCGTGATGATTGAACGAGCGGAATCCCGGATTTGCAGGTAATACCCTGATGCACCAGAAACAGGTTCCCAGGTTAGTCTCCGCCTGGAATCGGAATAGGAAAGCACCGTAATCAAAATAAATATTAAAATCAATCCGCCCAATCTCATTACTTGTCATCCTGATAAAAAATAATCTCCGGTTTCCTCACAACAGGCGGAGGGAGTATAGCCGGCTCATAAACTTCAAAAAAATGTTTCCCTGATTCATTAAAACCGGTAATTCTCCCCTCGCTGATCTTTTTAGCCCTCACAACCCAGCTGTAATTTCCGGGCCTGAACATTGAAACATTAGTCATTTCCATATGACTCTCTTTAGATGAAAAAATACTCAGTGACCTTTCAGCACCGGCGATACGCTGGAAAATTTCCACTTCATATTCATCAGCCTCTGCTGACCTTACCCATTCAAACCTGAGCTTTCTATTTATAGCAGGTACCACCTTTTCATTTTTGCCCGGCGAAAGTGGCAGAGGAGCTGTAAGTATACGCGGCACAGAAAAATTCTGCACAGGACTTTCTGTTAGAGATTTACCCTCTTCCCCCTGCATTATTACTCTCCAGAAATAAACACCGGGCCCCGGATTTTTTATTTCCGCAGAGGGTAAGTCCGCCTCCCTGACAATTTTCTTTGGAACGAAATCCCTGTCTTCAGATAATTCGAAGAGATATTTCCCGCCACTGTTGGGATCTCTCCAGGCAAATCTTATGTTTTCTATACCGGGGACGATTACAGCTCCCGCAACCGGAGAAAGCGGGATAATATCAAGCGGTTTTATTATCTCCTGAACCGCAGTATCAGATAAAGCAGAAACAAGGTCACCCCTAAGCGCCCCTACTCTCCAGTAATATCTGCCTGGAGATAGAACTTCATTAATGTGAATAAATGTTTTATCCGACTCAGCAGAAGTAATAATATTCCGGAAATCTTTTTCTGCAGATATTTCGATACGGTACGACCTTCCTCCGGGAACACCGGTCCAGCCTAACCGGAACGGCCCTGCTGTGGTTACCGGCCCCTGATTAAGAGGTACAGGCTTTGTCATGGCGAAGCCGCTTCGCTCAAGAGTAAACCTCCCCTTAGCAGACTCTGCCCCTTCAGCTACAATCTGGTCAGGATAAACGCTCCTTACTTTCCAGTAGTATTCACCCGGCTCAAGCTTATCTGTAGATATTGCGTTCACTCTGGAAACAAGCTGCAGAACACTTTCTGTTGCTTCACTATCTTTAGAAATAACTACTTCATATGATGATGCCAGATCTGCCTTGCCCCAGCGGAATGAAACCATTTCTGATCCTTCAACCGTTATAATTTTCTGATTGTTATACGGCGCAAGAAGATAAGGTTTCCTGTCAACAGCAACAGAAAATACTGCTGGAATACTTGTTACTCCCCCTTTAACAAGTCTCCAGTAATAGCTCCCTTCACCAGGATTGACTCTTACACTTTTCCCCCTTGTACTGTATACAGCCAGTGGTGGCGAAAATGAACTGTTCCGGGATAATTCAACTTTCAGATCACCCTCCATATCGCTTTCCCAGGAAAGATTAAAAGGAGTTCCCGTACCGAATGTCAAAATTACTCCGTTATTTTTCGGGAAGACGGGTACAAGCCGCCCCTCTCTTAACTCTGCTTTACCATTAATCAGTGAAAGAACCGTGTCAGATGAAATACCGATATTCTCACCTGATGCTGAAACTTCAGCATTACCTGAATTCATCTGAATATCCATTCCCGAATCCCCTCTGTTTACAGAAATATCCCCCTCAGAAAAAGATATTGATGCATCACTTGCGTTAAGCCTCACCATACCCTGATCACCTTCTCCTGTCCTGGCAGAGATCCGGCCTCTTTCAAAATTAATATCCACACCACTGTCATTTATAACAACAATGAGTAATGTATTTTCTGCAAGTTCAATGGCTGTTCCATTCTTCAGCGTTATCACTGCCGAGGAATAATCGAGAGTGCGTATAGCATCATAATTGTATATTTCTGAATTTTCTTCAATTTTTTCCCAGACAATTGTATCAGTATATCTTCTTGTAGCGCTCTTCTTTTTAAAAGTTATGGCCCCTATTGCCTCACCTCCGGTTTTTTCCATACGAAATGTCATCTCCCGATAAAGACAATAGGAAGAAATAAGAGCCAGAGTAAGAGTCACTGCAGGAACCATGTTAGTCCAGGACTTCATATTTCTCCTCTTTTAATGCACTTCCGTAATTGCCCGCTTTCTGTCTTAAAAATTCCTCTGTACCTAAAAGCTTTCTCAGCTCCGTTGTATTTCTAGGTGTATTACAATCAGCCTTACGCCCCAGTACAGCAAATATCCGCATGGCATCATTTTTACCTGAGACTTTTATCTGCTGCATCGGTTCAAGCCTGAAAATACCGGCCACTCTCCCTGCAGTCTCTTCAGTTATGAGTATATCTGTAGCAAAGGCTTTATTTAATGATTCTATACGTGACGCAATATTTACTGTATCACCAATAACTGTATATTCCATCCTGTCCTCTGAACCTATCTGTCCGGAAAGAACAGGCCCGCAGTGTATTCCACAGCCGATGTGTATAATATCCTTCCCTTTCTCAGATCTTTCCCTGTTAAATTCAATCAGTTCGTTTCTCATCATCAATGCAGCATTAACTGCATAAAAAGCATCATTACCGGTACCGACAGGCGCTCCCCAGACAGCCATAATTGAGTCGCCAATATATTTATCCACAAATCCTTTGCTGGTGATAATACAGCGAACCATGAGTGTCATATACTGGTTCAGAAATTCCACAACCTCCTCCGGCTCGAGTTTTTCTGCCATCTCTGTAAAAGAGCGGATATCGGAAAATAAAACCACCACATCTTTTTTCTCACCTCCAAGCTTCACCTCCCCTTTCATAACCAGTTCCGCAATCTGCTTATTGACGAATTTACCAAAGGCGGTTTTGATATTCTCCCTTTCAGCAAGCCCCCTGGCCATATTCCGGAAAGAATCTGCAAGGAGTCCTATTTCGTCTCTCGATTCTGATAAAATTTCTATATCATAATATCCATTTTTGATCTGATCAGAAGCATAGGCAAGTCTGGTTATGGGATTACTGAGGGACCGGGAAAAAAAGAAGTTTATTAAGAATGAGAATGAAAGAACTATTATTGTAATCCATACAACAATTCTCTGTATTTTATAAACCATTGCAAAGGCGACCTCCTCATTAACCATAGATATTACTGCAGCGTTGGAAAAACCGGTTCTGCTGAATGCACCAAGAAAACTCACGCCACTGTCATCTTTAAATGATGTCTGGGCATTGGGATTTGGATTTGTCATCATCATTCTGATGACAGGCATAGACTCGTAGTTCGTTTTAGATTTAACAAGATCCATATCCCTGTGAGCAATCAGATCACCCTTTCCTGAAACGATAAAACTTTCAATTATACCGCCTGTTGCAATAGATTCCAGAATTTTATCCATGGAATAGAAAATTATAATAGCACTATTGTTTATACCGCGATCATAGGGAACAGATAATCCAATTACAGGTTCATTAAAATAAAATGAAGGATTGAAAAGAATATCCTCACCGGCAAAAGATCTGGATATAACTCCATATTCCGCTTTAATTACAGAGTTGAAATCAGCAGTAATCCCTCTTTTCAAAAAATAACCGCTGTTATGCATAAACCGCAATGACTTTGGATTATTTTTTTTCATGATCCCTGCAAATATCATATCCGGATCACTGGCAAATATCATCTCAGCAAACCCTTTCACATTACCGGCAGATTCCCCCCCCTGAAGAATTATTGCTGCAAGCCTCCCTTTCTCCAGAATAGAATTAAGATCTGAATTTACTTTCCCGGCAATAAGGGTGGAGTAGTTGAGGGTATCCTCCATGGCCCGGATTTTATTATCATTGCGGAAAAAAAATGTGGCAGCAATAGTTACTGCAAGGAGTGAAACAAGGACTATGCTGAAAATCATTGTTACCAGTTTTAAACTGATTGGGAAAAATAATTTTTTCTTCACTCCCAGATTAGCTTCATTTGACATAAGAGCCGCCCTTAGCTTATATATTTTTACGGATTTTATACTTACACATCTTTAATACCTGTTCCATTTCAATTTCCCCTCCCCCTTATCAGAATAATAAATGGTGACTCATCTGAATCATTATTTAAAAATCTGATTTCCGCTTTTTTCATACCAAGGCTGAAATCGGGTAAAAAAGTGATTTTGAATATCTTTTCGCCATTTGGTAAAATTGTAACCGGTATAGGAGAAAAATTCGTGGAAAACTTATCCGGATTTTCACCGGCTATATTAACACTGGAAATAACCAGGTTATCACTGCCGATATTTGACATAACCAGTGTAATCTCCTTGCTGCTCCAGCGTGGTATTACACCAAAGCTCAGAGAAGTTGATCCGCTGACAACATCTGCACCGCTGAATGTTACCTGTATCTCCGGAGCTCCCGATGAAACCCCTGTACCTTTGAGATAGATAATAAATTCGGGATCATTAAGATCATCACTTGAAATTGTCAACACGGCATTTTTCAAACCAGCACCTGAAGGGCTGAAATCAGCAGTAACCCCGATAGATAAATTAGTATCGACTACAAAAGGAAAAGTAAGTGGCGGGTCAAACTCAAAAAGCGATGCATCTGCCCCGGAAATATTCATGTTGGATATATTCAGATCACTGGTCCCGCTGTTTCCAATAGTAAAAACTGCGGATTTGCTGTCACTTATTATAACACTCCCGTAATCCCATGTGCCTCCGGAAGTCAGCAGCCCCAGTGGTGAATAAACATCAATGTTCGGCTGAGATGCTGCCACTGTAGTAAAGGACCATGAATAATCAGATTCCATAGTATCGCCCACAAGATTTTTTATTCCTGAATTCAATGCTACAGTATAAAGATTATTATAGGCAAGAGAAGCAGGATCAAATAAAATTGTTTTTGTCTGATCATTATAAGAAAAAGTTCCGGAAACAGCACCGCCATTTACGGAAAAGGTGGATATTGAAACAGTGGACATATCAATATTATCATCAAACTGGACCAGAATATTTGTGTTAACTGAAACGTTTATCCTGTTCACAGCAGGCGTCACTTCAAGAACATTTATGTATACAGGTAAATCGGTATCCCCTGATTCATTGTAGTCCTGCAGCTTCTGCAGCTGATCTTCGCGAAAACATGATAGTGCCATTAAACTGCTTAAGATAAAAATGATTAATAAATATATAAAATTTTTCATAACGCCCCCCAGGTATACGGGGAATTGAAGCTGATTACCGGACAGGTTGTTGGAAAAAAATATTATCCCGCTGGGAAGACAGACCCTTTATTCCCCTTTTTTTTAATAATACGAAACAAAAAAAAGCTCTACTTATTATCAAAATAACTAATTATAGAGCAAAATCAAATAAAATATTCTTTTAAAGTAATATATTTCAATTATTTAATAATCAGCCATAAAAAATAATTATTTACATATCAAAACGATATAACTATATTGAAGTATTGCTTTGCAACAAGGGTATATATATTGAATTTAAATAATTATTTAACAGCAAAACCGGCTTTTTTTATACTCTTAGCAGCAGTAATTTCATTTATAAGCTGTGCTGCAGGGCTCAAAACAGTAAGGGAAGTTCCATGTACTACAGACATCAGTCTGGTACTGAAGATGCATCAGGAGTTTGTTGAGCTGTCATATCAGGATGTATATAATCTATACTACTATAATAAAACCGCAAATAAACTGCTCACTGTAACAGGAAAAACATACTCTCTCCCTACTGTTAAACGATACAGAGACATGATTAAGGTATATGATTTCACTCCTGGTAAAGGAAAATTCTTTACACAGTACCACTACCTTTTCCCTTCAATCTTCACTGAAGAAGAGTTTGATGAAATATGCAGATGTTACGAGGCGAATAAAGATGCCTTTAAAGAACTGGGGACTAAAATAGGCGCACTTGTTTACGGCGATTATAACCTCTTCCTTGAAGTTTTTAAACTCCATGACGGCTTTTATATTAAAACAGAACGTGACGGAAATTTAACCATAGTAACAGACCCTTCAATTCAAGCTATGACTCTCCCTGTAGAGAAAAAGCATTTTAATAATATCGGATACTTTGATGACAGCGGCAAACTTCACCTGCGCAAAGGGAGAATAATTTCCGGAGAGGTCACCGGCTTTTTCGGAAAACCGGTTAAAAAAGTACTTTTTGAGGCATACAAAGATAAAGATGGGTATACCGGTGAAATTGAAACCATATGGTGCGACATTCTTTACTGCGGGGAGAAATCGGGAATAAACAGCGATTATATTCTTTCCGCCGTCAATGCGGAAGGGATAAAGCTTGGCGAAGTTTTTAAATACTGAATGAAGTTCCTATACTTTTGCATGCGGCAGGGGGATTGTAATTCTGAAAACCGTGCCTTTACCTCTTTCAATAGATATATGGCCATGTATCTGCTGAACAAGCAGCCTTATAAGCTGCATACCAAAACCTGTTGAATTTTCCAGCGTTACTGATTCCGGGAGGCCGGCTCCATTATCGCTGTATGTAAGCATAAGATCATCACCCTCTTTCAAAATAGATAATTTAATAACACCATCCGGAATATTTTTAAAGGCATACTTTATTGAATTGGTCACCAGCTCATTAATAATTATACTAATGTAAGTTTATTATTTTCTGCTTCAGACATAAGTTTGTTCAATCCTGTTTTTTATTCAGATTTAGAGAAAACATCTTTATTTACAAATATAATACGATAAAAAGGAATATAACACTAAGATACAACTAAAACTTAAAAAAAATAATAATTCGGACTTGACATTTTAATAAAAAAAATATCATTCATTCGGACTTATTCGACTGGTTTTATTTATCTTTATTACATGTGTGATAATTATGATTATCAGAACTCCTATTCAAACTCACTGCATATTCATGAATCTCCCGGCTTCAAAAGGTATACCCTGAACCGACTCCCTGTTGCAATATATTGTTAATTACTCATTATTCTCTTATTATTTATATAAATAGAAAATCAGGAGGGTTTACATGAAACTGCACAATTTATTAATAGCGCTATGTTTCTTATTACTATCTGCTTCCGCTTTTTCCCAGTCAAGTACCCAGTCAAATTTCACCATATCCCCTCCTCCACTGGGATATCCTGAATATCCGGCAGAATCGTCAGTAACACAAACAATCAATATGACCGGTGCATTCATAAAGGGGGATACTGTTTCCATGAAGGGTTTTTATATGGGGTGGATACCCCGTTACGGCACTGACTGGATGGCAATTGACGGGCTCCTGGGACTCTTTGTCATGAGCGGAGATATTGATGTAAGTTATGGAAAACAGTCTCTGAGTATTGTGGGATTTAATTTTACCCCTGCCATGGAACTACCGGTAATAAACAGCGACATAGTTAAATTGATAATCTTCGCCGGTTACGATCTATCCTACAGCCGTACAACTTTTTCTACTACAGACCCCTACTCGGCTGGGAATAAATTAACCTGGTATCTGGGCACAACACAGCACGGCCCTGTTGTGGGGATGCAGTGTCACTTCATAATTGCAGATTCATTTATGATATCTCCATTTTTTTTAATGAAAACAGCAAGAGGATCTGTAGATATCTCTACAGATCCGGCCTATACTGTTTTACAGTCCTCATATGATCTGGAATCATATACTGTTACAACCTACGGTTTTGACATAATAGAAACAGGTTCAGGAATAACTTTAAGCGGACTCCTACAGATGACCGGGAAAACAAATGATACTGAGGAAATTAAAACATACACTTTCGGAGCAAGCATGAAAATCTGATCCGTTATTTTAACCGATTCAACTGGCCGGCAAATATAATCCCGCAGCAGTTTAAATCTTCCGCCTTATGAATCAAATGAGGCGGAAGAGAAAAGCAATTGACTAATCCCTGAAGATGATTTACCGTATTAAACTGCATTATTTAAAGAATTTCTAAAATAATATCGGGAGAGCATTTATGGAAATATTAACCAGATGGTGGATGTATGCCATTGCAGCACTTGTAATGGCATTTGTTATAAGCCAGTCCCTCTTTTTCCTGATCAAAGCTTCAAACCGTGCTATGGAGCTGGGGATCAGCAGAAAAGATATTACAAAAGTTATCACCTCATCAATGATATTCAGTATAGCACCTTCAATAGCAATTCTGCTGGGGCTTGTTACACTGGCGAAATCTCTGGGAATAATAATTCCATGGATACGCTTAAGCGTTCTTGGCGCAGTAACCTATGAGCTCCCTGCAGCGGTAAATGTTGTGAGCGGTGTTTTCGGCCTCAGTATGGGGGACCCGGTTATTATCCCTCAGGTACTTGTTACAGTGCTGTGGGTCATGACTTTCGGTATAATCCCGCCCCTGATTATTGTCCCGCTTTTTTTAAAAAAGATACAGTCCGGGGTTGTGGGGATCCGCCGGAAAGACAGCAAGTGGGGTGAACATTTCATGACAGCCATGTTCCTGGGTATGATTTCCGCCTTTCTCGGTTATGTGCTTGCTCCTAAAATTCAGCCCGGGATTGAAGGGTACTATATCTCCATAACCGCTATACTTACCCTGATTACCTCAGCTGCAGTTATGGTAATATGCGGAATACTTGTAAATAAATACAAACATGAGTGGCTGAAAAGTTATGCCATTCCATTCAGCATGATCGGCTCCATGCTTATGGCTATTCTATATACTTTTATGGGGGTACGATAAATGAATCAGAACTACAGCTATAATGAAAGAATTCATACATGGGGACGTATATGGATGTTCTGCGCCCTGCTGGTTATCTTTACACTCCCCCTTACTGTGAGCATAATGCTGGGTGAATGGCCTGAACCTGCGAATTTCCTTAAAGGCTTTGCAGCAACTGCTGTTATATTCTGGACAGTAACAACGATTGAGGTATTCACCTTTTCACCCATGCTCGGCAATGGAGGCACTTACCTGGGCTTTGTAACCGGAAACATTACAAATCTAAAGGTGCCTGCAGCGCTCAATGCCATGCAGACTTTAGATGTTAAAATGGGGACAGATGAAGGTGATGTAATTTCTACAATTGCCATTGCTGCAAGCAGCATTATCACCACACTTATAATCGCAGGGGGAGCACTCCTCCTTATACCACTCACACCTGTTCTTGAATCACCATTTTTAAAACCGGCATTTGACAATATAGTACCAGCCCTGTTCGGCGCACTTGGTGTAGTCTACATAGCAAAAAGCTGGAAGATAGCAGCAGCGCCGATTATTTTCATGGCAATGCTTTTTCTATTACTCCCTCTGGTAATTGCGCCAGCAGCAGTACCGGGACTTGTGGGTCTTTTTGTACCCCTGGGATGTATTATTGCAATAACATCTGCGCGGATATTGTATAAAACAGGTAAAATTTAAGATAAGGAGAATTTAAAAATGACAATTGCACTTATCTTTACACTATTACTCTTTCTATTAATACTGATAATGGTTATCCGGGCCTACAGGTTTACACCTTTGCAGCAGAATTCTGCTGAGCCGGAAAACCATAAACCGGATAAAAAAAGGGTAACAGAATCATTATCTAAGATGCTCCAGTTCAAAACAGTATCAAGTATAAACAGAGACGAAGTTGACCTTAAAGCATTTTCTGATTTTAAAAAATATATTAAAACCAGATACCCGAAAACAGTAAAGGCTTCCAAAATCAGCGAACATGGCCCAAGCGGTATCCTTTTTAAAATTAAAGGGAAATCATCTGCCTCTCCTGTTGTACTCATGTCCCATTATGATGTTGTTTCTGCAGATGGTGAATGGCAGTACCCCCCCTTTTCAGGAAAAGTTATTAAAGGGCGAATATGGGGCCGCGGTGCACTGGATAATAAACATACCCTTTGCGGAATAATGGAGGCATGTGAATACCTGCTTGGCAGTAAACATGAATTTCAAAATGATCTATACCTGGCCTTTTCCGGTGATGAGGAGATCATCGGAGGGAGCGCTGAAGCGATAGTGGATCACCTGGATAAACTTAGAGTTAAGCCTGCAATTGTAATTGATGAAGGGGGAGCAGTGGTTGAAAATATTTTCCCCGGAGTAAAAAAGAGATGCGCAGTTGTGGGTATTGCTGAAAAGGGATTCCTCTCACTTGAGCTTTCTGTAAAATCACAGGGGGGACATGCATCAGCTCCTCCTGCTGAAACCCCTGTTACAATTTTAGCAGATGCTGTGCAGAAAATCAACAGAAGCAGAGTTTTTAAAATGAAGCTCACAGAAAGTGTAAAGCTTCTATTCAACACTGTGGCAAGACACTCCGAATCATTTGCCATAAAACTTATTTTCGCAAATCTCTGGCTCCTCCTCCCTGTGGTGAAACTGATAGCGAAGAAAACAGGGGGTGAATTCTTTGCCATGTTTAAAACAACAGCAGCATTTACAATGATGTCAGGGAGCAGACAGATTAATGTACTCCCCCCTGAAGCGAAGGTAGGGATAAATCTGAGGATATTGACAGGTGAAACAGTTGAAAGTGCAGTTGCTTCAATTGAAAAACAAATTAATGATTCCAGGGTTGAAACAAAAATTGTCTATGGCCATAACCCGTCAACTGTCAGCAGAACTGATGAAGCCTATGACAAAGTAAAAGAGGCAATATTAAAAACATGGAGCGACGCTGTTGTAGCTCCATATTTAATGACTGCCTGTACAGATTCCAGGTCATATCATAAAATATGCAGCAATGTTTACAGATTCTCCCCTGTGCATATGTCCAGAGAGGAGATAAGCAGTATTCATGGGAACAATGAGTCTATAGGGATAGACAATCTTATGGACTGCGTAAAATTCTATATTAATTTTATTAAGATGAACTGATTATATGGTAAATTATTTGAAAGGGTAAACTCAATTAGGATGCCTAATGGAACAATAATATTAGCTTGACATATTGGTCAATAAGTTATACATTTAAGTCAGTAATTATTCCAAAAGATATTTTTTAGTGCAATAATGATGTTTTACATATCCCCGCCGCCGTAGGCGGCGGGGATATTAGAGCATTTTATTTCAAAAAAAAGTTAAGGAATTAACACTGAATTTAAGTTATAAATATTACTTGAGGTATGTTTTGAGCATTTTAACAGTTGAATACTGGATCGATGATGGCTGGTATGTGGGTAAATTAAAAGAGATCCCTGGCGTATTCAGTCAGGGTGAAACTATAGAAGAGTTAATTGAAAATCTTAAAGATGCATATCGTCTATTATTTTAAGTGTTGTCAGAGCCAGAATGTAATACCGTAAAAATTTCCCTGCGAACATAAACAGCGCAACCTTAAACGAAGGTGCTTTCATAAATCCCAGTGTAACAGCAAGGGGATCGCCCACTACCGGAAGCCAGCATAGAAGCGCCCCGAAAGCGATGCGGTCACCGATTTTCAACTTAAGTGACTTCACCTTTTCCATGCTGATGTTCATATACTTTTCCAGCCAATCCCACTTGACAAAATATCCAAGTGCAAAGCTGCTCATCCCCCCCAGGGTATTCCCGATAGAAGCAGCAATAAGTGTTGTATTGAAATCATAACCTGTATAAATCATGGTTGAAAAAAGAAGTTCCGAACCGAAGGGGAGTACAGTTGCGGCCAGAAAGGCCGCAAAAAATAAACTAATATAGCCGGGATTTAATAATTCAGCCACTTATCAGATCTACCGGGATGCTGCAGATTCTGCGTTTGCGGAGGAATATATCAGATGGGGAAAGCAGGTTTAAACCTGACCGCCGCCAAAACCTCTGTGGCATCGATCCATTACTTCTTTTTTCCATGCAGCATTCTCTTCATCTGTCATCTTTTCCCAGCCTTCCAGGGGAGCGGTGAATTTCATACGACCTTTATCCCTTTCCTCTTCCCAGTTCTGCATCCTTTCAGCAGTAATCTCAGTCATGCTCTCCTTTGCTACTTCAAGGAGAATTTCCGCAGCCAGGTGCACCCTTTCATTTGCCTGACGGCTCAGAGAATGTTTATAGTCAGAATTAATCTCCAGAACAGACTGCCCTATATTCATAAGCTGCATGCTGATCTGATGAGACAGCTTCTGTTCCTGTGAAAGTTCCGGTTTCTGTTTCATTTTTTTATCCTGTAATTTTAAAAATTTTTCAATATATTGATATTTAATAATTAAAGTTCATTCTTGCTTTTCCCCCTGTTTACCCCAAGGGTACTTCTTCGCTGTGCTTACTTCGACGAGCTCAGTTCAAGCAGAGGGCGCCCTGAAGGGGGCACGAGTTATCTATTATCACTCTGAAGATATAATTATTACCACTTCGATAACTATTCCCTTTATATTGTACCGCAAATATTTTGCATGCTCAACAATAGGAAGAATCTTTTAATAATTTGATTCATCACCTTGCTCAAGTTTCTATTTTACGTGCCCCCTTTGGGGGACAGGGGGCTGACTACGGAATATGTGGAAACAAAAAATATTATTACTTTTCCCAAAAATCCGTAATGAGCCATACTTAACTATATAAATTCTGTAATTACTGAATTAAATCCTTAAAAAAAAGAAGCTATAGAGTCAAGACTTTAAATTAAAATTATTCAAAAGTGCCGAAAAAACAAAATTTCCCGGCACTTGAGTCTCATCTTAAATTATTAATTAACGTATCAATCCTGCCACCGGCTGCAAGGCCATTAACCCAGTTTTCCGGGATATCCCCTGAAGAAGCAGAAGCTCCAAGGATCATTCCCACGACAATTGACCTGGCAGCATTATCCCCCCCTGCAGAAATACACTCACTTATCCCTCCGGAAAGATTATTATGATATTTTGTTATTACCTGTATCACCCCGGGGAAAGCATGATCTATATGGCATGTCAGCCCGAAACTGTTAAGCGCCTGAACACTCTCTTTTGCAGCGCTGTCGATCCCCTTCTTAACCCATTCAGATATAATAGAAGTGCTGAATTTATCCCTTGCTGTTTTTTCCAGCGCCTCCTGAATATGGGTCCCCTTTAAAATAAGGGATGCGGCCTGAGCAAAAAAAACGGCTGCATCAAGAACAAGGGGGTCCCTGTGAGTAAGAGCAGTCTGTTCCCTGGCATGCCGGATCAAAGTCTCTTCATCATCATAGTACATGTATACAAGAGGGGCAATCCTTGCAGCCCCTGCCAGATCATTTGAATCACTCCCCGCATCCAGGTATAAATCGCCCAGTTCCAGATTCGCCAGAGTAGTCTTTGTTGCTCCATCAAAATAACCATTATATCCCTTGAAAAAATCGTGCCATGCTGCACTGAACTTTTCCGGATTAAATCCCTTCTCCTTTGAAAGAGATTCAAGAAGAACCATCATCTGATCACCGTAATGTGTCTGCTCCCCCTTTTTTTTACTGCCGTGATAGCGGTTCACAGAAGGATCTAAATAATCTTTAATTTTACCATGCTTACCAGTAATCTCCCCGCTTGAGTAGATCCAGTGAACAGCCAGGGATAAAGCGTCTCCGATAAATGCCGCATATATCATTTTATCTCTTAATTCTTTCATAACTTCCTCCTTCGATATGTATAATAATATAACACATTTCCCAAATAAAACTGCTAAAAAAAGTCACCCGCTGTTCCCCAACACAATTCGGTAGTAGTATAATTTTAGGGGGAAAAATTTGTCATTCCGGCCGAAGTGATAACGTAGTGCCGGAATCTCCTGAAAGAATCAAGGTTATGAGATTCCTGCATGCGCAGGAATGACATTACCCACAATTCTTTTCGCCGCAATAATGAATAACTCTTGACTCTTTTAAAACATCAGACAATAACTTCTTATTTTTACGGAATGGTGCCATGAAAAAACTGATAACTTTTACATTAAGTATACTTACCATTATTGCCCTTCAGAATGAAAGCTTTCCCAGATCCTGGTCCGACCTCAACGAAGGTGAAAGAGAAATATACGGCAGTGAAAGAGAGGAGAAGTTCCCCATAAGAACACTTTTCATGGAGATGGAGAGATGGGATAATCACTACTCCTTTATGTTCCTGTGGCTCTATAAATACACTGATTACCCTAAATACAAATCAACACGCATGCTCCCCTTTTACTATAACCTGAGCAGCAAAATCGACAACAGGGAGCGAACAGTACTCCCCCCTCTGCTCACCTGGCTTGAAAGGGACGGCACAGAAGAAACCTCATACATTGCTTATCCCCTTTACCGGTCGCGCATTGATACCAATGGAGGGGACAGGTCTATACTTTTTCTATTAAGATGGGGAAGCAGCGATTACAGCCACAGTACAGATTCATACCAGACACTTATACCGCTATTTTATCACAGCACGGATATAACTCATTCAAGCTCAAAAAAAGAATCGGTATGGATAAGTCCTCTCTTTATAAGCTGGAACAGCACCGCTCCTGACAGAAGGGATGACCATACCTGGTGGGCTCCAATTATTCCGCTCACATTTCACAATACAGACCGCTACGGCGGCCACAGAAATATTTTATGGCTCATGGATTATTCATGGGATACATACAATGGCGAGGACAGCCTTAAGCGGTTCTGGCTCCTCCCTCTCTTTGCATGGAAACGGGGATCTGAAGGATACACATCTATTCTCCCCCCTCTTTACATTAATAGCAGATCGGGGGATGAATACCACGTTCACCTATTCCCCCTTTTTGCCAGATGGCGCACAGATGAATATAATAGAATATACAGAAAAATCATCACCCCTGTATATGCCTCCGGGAGTATTGCTGACAGTAAAAGCGGTGAGGAGATCTCCTCCAGCAGATGGTTCCCCATAATACCGCTTTATTACAAAAGCAGCGATAAAAATAATGGAACACATACAAACCTGCTATGGATTTTTGACTGGGAAAAGGACAAAGAAGGGGCCCTGACAAAGTTCTGGTTTATCCCCTTTGTTTTTTATAAACCTGACAGCGATGAATCGGGGTACCGGTTTTATCCACCCTTCTATTTCAAGCCGGGAGGGAACACCGCAGATAAAGGATATTCCATGGGGATTTTTCACTATAACAGCTGGAGCGACACAGAGAAGACAACCTGGTCATGGCCTTATTATCATAGCGAAACCCTCAGCAGCAAATCTGGGGAGGGTACTGAAACTGTATATGAAAAATCTTTTTATACACATTTCCTCCCCATATACTGGTCATGGGAAAACAGCAGCAGCAGGGGAACACTCATTCTTCCATTGTACTTCAGTTATAAAAACAGCAGCACAACAATTCATGTAAATCTCACCGGCTATGCCAGGAAAACCTACCAGGGACCCATGAACCCCGACATAACCCTGGGCCTGGGGAAAAAAGAGGATACCTGGTACCTAGATAGTGACGTTTCCTGGCTCTATGACGTATGGAGTGTGTCAACACGGGTACCGGTTAAAAATCCTTTAAAAGGGAAAAGAAAGAATTCCGTAAATAATCTTCAGAATGAAAAAAATTCTACAGATTCAGCTATATCAAAGAAAAAAAGCGTATCAAGAGAGAATGCTGAATACTACTGGGGCTGGAAACTCTTTTTCGGCTGGATGGCATACGAACAGGCTGATTCCAGAAGGCACTTCAGGCTCCTCCCCCTTTCATGGTTTACATGGGACAGGGAATCAACTGATAAAATGTATGTTTTCCTCCCGTTTTTTCTTTCATATAAATCAGAGGCGGATGACCAGTCATATTTTCTTGTTGCCCCGTTTTACGGGTCCCAGAAGCAGGGTGACTCCTATTCACGGGGTGTCCTGATAAATCTATACTGGGATGAGTATGACGCGCCTGAACAGTACAGGGAGCAGACAGTTCTCTGGCCATTCATAAACTGGTATAATTCACCGTCAAAAAGCGGGTTCAGAATTTTCCCCCTTTTCTGGCACAGAAAATGGCACGAAGAGAATACTATTGTTTCCAGGAATTTTTCTCTTATTCATTACAGCAGAAGTGAAAGGGGGATTGACTCAGGAGAAATAACATACAGACGCAGAATTAATCCGGCATATTTGTTAAAAGAAAAAATAAGTGAGAAAAACAGTGAATATTCACTCTTTGCTCCGATCATACCGCTATTCTACTACAATGAAACGGAAAACAGATACAGCCGCGAATCATCATCTGACAAAACAGTGATTTCACCATTATGGTATTACAACAGTGAAACCTGGACTGATGATAAATCCACAACAGTATCCTCCCTTCTCCTGCTGCCGCTCCTTCCGGTCTTCTACAGGAGTACCAGCAACGATTATACGCACTGGAATCTTCTGGCCGTACTGGATAGGGCAAAGAGCAATGAATACAGCCGTTTCTTTTTCTTCCCTTTCTACTATTATGAAGATGACAGAAGCATAGAGAAGCTGGTAAGCCTGGAAAATCAGGGAACAGATAATGTCGCAATTTCAATCAAAGAAAAAACAGGGAGCATAAAAACTATTACGCCGTTACACTATTATAAAAGTAATACATTAACAGCCGGTAATGACAAGGAAGTAACTACAAGATTCTGGGCGCCCATAATCCCCATATTCTACAGAAGCACAAGGGGAGATTACACACACTGGAATTTTTTAGGGATACTTGACCGGGCCCGGGAAACCGGTTACAGCCGATTTTTTCTTTTCCCGCTATTTTACACAAGCAGAGAGAAGGGTGAAAGCCATTACAATATCCTTGGCCTTATAGACTGGCAGAACAGCAGCAGCGGAAAACTTGACTATTCATTTTTTCTGCCATTCTACTACTACAAGTCGGGTTTAAACAGCACACTCATTATTCCGCCCCTCCTTACATACAGATCGAATGATGATGATGATTCCAAAACACGCTTTTACGCGGGGCTTTATCTTTTTGATTCATCATATCACCAGAGGAGAAACCTCCTTTATTTATATGATCACAACAGGTACATTAAACCTGGTGAAACAAGGGATGACTATTCATTGCTTTTAGGCTCCTTTAAATATAATATCTCCCCCGAAGTTAAGGAGATGCAGATGCTCTGGGGCACTTTATACAGCGGGATGAGATATACAAATGGAGACTACTCTCACAGCTCCCTTTTATGGCTTGCTGGTATAAGCCGGAAGGGGAATGAATTTCACAGCCGCATCCTTCCTCTTTACGCATACTGTTCAGATGATGATGAATGGTCTCTCCTCATGCCGCTGCTGCTGACTTATTTCAGTGAAGATAAATCGGGTGACTTTGACCTTGGAGTACTGGGCCTGGCCTATTACAGAAACAATGACACCCCTTCAGGGAACGACAGAAGAATGCTTCTTCTTGGTTCAATCTACAATGAGGTAAAAAGGCCTGAAAGGGGCTACCATGAAATGGGGAGCCTATGGGGGATTCTCTGGAGTTACGAAAAAGAGGAGGAAACCGGTTTCAGAAAATTTTCAATACTCAAAGGAATTTACAAATGGGTCGAAAAGAATGGGGAGAAAGATCACTCTGTTCTATGGGTTTTTTAATAATTTAACCACTCTCATAAAAGCCGGGGGTGCACCCCGGCTTTTGCAAATAAACTATCTTTCATCAAAGGGTTTATATTCTTTATTAAACTCCCCTGTGTACATTGCCCTTGGACGAAAGATCCTGTTGTTTTCCTTATATTCTATCATTCTGGCAGCCCAGCCTGAAACCCTGCTTACAGCAAATATAGGTGTAAACATTTCACTTTCAACCCCGATAGAACTGTAGACAAGACCGGAATAGAAATCCACATTAGGAAAAATTTTCTTTTCAGCACCAAGTTTTTTCACAACAAGCTCTTCCAGCTTTTTAGCAGTGTTATATTTATTAAGAATTTTTTCATCACGACCAGCCAGATATTCAGCAAGAGGTTCAAGTATTCTCGCCCTGGGATCATAGGCCTTGTAAACCCTGTGGCCGAAACCGGTAATTTTGCTTTTTAATTTTAGTGTTTTATCAAGCCATGGCTCAACATTTTCCACATCACCGATTTCATTAAGTATATTCATAACCTGCTCATTCGCTCCTCCATGAAGGGGGCCGTTTAGTGCCCCTATTCCTGCACCTACTGAAAAATAAAAATCGGAAAGTGTAGAAGCAACAACCATTGAAGCAAAAGTACTGGCATTCATACCATGATCAGCATGAAGTATGAGTGATACATCCATTATCTTCTCTTCAAGGGGATCAGGCTTTCTGCCGGTCATCATGTAGATAAGATTCCCTGCGTGGCTCAATGTTGAATCAGGCTCAATAGGGAGATGGCCGTGGTGGATCCTGGAAATTGCGGCAGTAATTGTTGCCAGGCCGGATATTAAGTGATAACACGCTTCCAGATCACTCCCGTCCTCCATATCGCTGTTAAGCCTGTTTCTCGCGGCAAGTGACTGATCCCTTGAAAGCTTCTGAAGCTTAAATTCATATACTGCATGCTCCTCACCTTTCGGCATGGTCTCCATTGCAATTGAATCATCATCTGATGCAATATAATCTGAATCCATGTCAAATTTTTTCTCCCTGTCAAGAGAGGTAAATTCCTGACTCATGAGATTAGTTCCAAGTCTCAATGCGCTCATGGCATTCATATTTTCAATGGGATTTGACATCATAAGGCGAAGAGTTTTATTAAGATACCTGTAGTCCACCAGTTTGCTGTTAAACTCCTCAAACTGTTTCTTTGAAGGCATTTCGCCATGGAGAAGAAGGTATGTGACCTCTTCAAAATTCGAATAGGCGCATAAATCAAAAATATCGTAACCCCGGTATATAAGCCACCCCTTTGAACCATTAACATATCCGATTTTACTTTCGCAGGCAATTGCCCCTTCAAGTCCAGGACCCACAGTACACTGCATTGGCCACTCAGCAGGCTTTGTTATACCCGGCTCCGGCTCATTACTGGTTTCACGCCTTGCTTTTTCTGCTGCTTTTATAATTATATTGGTAATATCACTGCTCATTCAGAACCTCCATTTTTTTGATGACACTCCCCCCTTTGAAAATTCAACCTTCTACAGTATTTTCAAACTTTTTAGTCGGATTGTTGTTATATTCAAATTTTGCTATGGGGAAAAAAGGGTAAAACAAAAAAGACTTAGCCACTACAATATTTAAGTCTTTAATAAAATATACAAAAAATAATGCAAGAAAAAAACTTTTATTATTTATCTCTGAGCATCTTATTCACAGCTTCAGAAAACTGTTCCATACTGTATGGCTTCTGCAGAAAACCCTCTACTCCAAGTTCAAGAGCCTTCTGTATTCGTTCATCATTTCTGAATCCTGATGACAGCAGAACCTTCACATCATCTTTAATTTTTTTAAGCTCAATAAATGTTTCAAGCCCGGTCATTCCAGGCATAATCATATCAAGAATCACAAATTTTATCAGATTACCTTCCCTCCGGTAAACCTCAATCCCTTCATTACCGTTGGAAGCAGTTAAGACATTAAAGCCGAGAATAGAAAGAAGCTCGCATGCCACATCCCGAATCACATATTCATCGTCTATAACAAGAACTGTTCCATCCCATTTGAAAACCTCGTTTTTAACAATAAATTCCCTCTGCTCTGAAATCTGATCCAGCACAGGGATATAAACAATAAATGATGCCCCGGCACCTTCTTCAGTATATATATCAATAAACCCCCCATGCATCTGAACAATACCATAGACCATTGAAAGGCCAAGTCCCGAACCTCTCCCCTTTGATTTGGTAGTAAAAAAAGGATCAAAGATTTTTTCAACAATAGATTTTTTTATACCAACCCCTGTGTCGGAAACTGATAATGCCCAGTAGGATTCCCCCTCTGTAGCTTCAGGATGAAGCATTACAAATTTTTCATCAGCTTTAATACCATCTATGGATATAGATAAAACCCCACCCTGTTTTTCATTCTCTCCCCGCATAATTGTCATAGCGTGTGCTCCATTAATGCAGAGATTAAGGAGTATCTGTTCAAGCTGAACAGTGTCACCATTGACAACAGCCTCACCATCATACTTCTCTACTTTAATTTTAACCGACTTGTCAAAACTGTTTAAGCATATATTTTCAACACTTGTAATTATGCTGTTTAAATCCAGCGGCTTCATTTCATAATCCCGCTTTCTTGAAAGGGTAAGGAGCTGAGTAATTACACCGGAAGCCCTTGATGATGATTCCTCAAGCATATCAAGATATTTAACAAAATATGATCTATCCTGATTAAGATCAAAGGAGGATTTAAGGCGCAGCTGCAGTATTGAAACAGATCCGATTATTGCAGCCAGAATATTATTGAAGTCATGGGCCAGCCCTCCGGCCAGTGTTCCAATCACCTCCATCTTCTGCGACTGCACAAGATTCTGTTCAGCTTTAAAAAGCTCTGTAACATCATCAAGCCTTATTCCCAGATCCTTTGAGTTCCCGCTGCCAACCGGGAAGAGAAGAATATTAAAAAGACGATCTTGAAAATTTTCTATTCTTTCTCTTTTGAACTCGATTATAGTTTCAGAGGACCAGGCATCTTTAAGAGTAGATTCGAATTTCCTCATCTCAGGAATAACAGTATAAAGAGATCTGCCAGTAGTTTCCGACGGCATTTTACCAGTCAGTTTTACAGCCGCATCATTCCATTCATTAATAATAAACTCTCTATCAATCGAAATAAGGACAGAGGGCATTGAATCAATAATGCTTTTAAGATAACCCCTCATCCTGCGGGTTTCCTCCTCCTTGCTCCTGATTGCAACAACACTCTCTTCCAACTGAAGGGCTTTATGATAAAATGTATCATAAAGAATACCCACTTCCCTTATTCCTGAAGCAAAGCGGGATTTTACCAACCCCGGCCTGTCAAAGTCCCAGTTAAGAAGAAGCCGGGTAAATTTTTCCAAAGGTTTTACAAATAAAAAAAGCTGGGTAACAATCTTAACTGCCATGATTAGTAAAAGTACTGCAATCGAAATAGGATAATAAATCATGGTTGAACTTATAATATTGTAAACTTCAGACATTGGATTAAGCAGCACAATGATGCTGTCAAGATCAAGATTTCTTTTACTGCTTAAGAGATAATTCTCCCCCTGAATAATTTCATTATGATCATCCAACACAGCAATATGAGGGGGCATCCCCTCTCTGGAGCTGGAGAGAACAAAGCCGTCATCTGTTGTAAAAAGAAGAATACTTCCATCAAACTCCACCATTCTGCCAAGTTCCCTTGTGAGACTGGCAATACTTATCCTCCCTGCAATTATTGAAGAACCCCTGGCAGCTGCGATATAAATACTGAGAGTATCATTCTCCGGAGACCTGAACATAGTAGAAAGAGTACCGGAACCGGACTCAACTGAGCGGAAAAACTCCCCGGCCCTGCTTCTACTTAAATCATATCCTTCAAAAATGTTGCTATTATCCTCTTTTTTTAATATTCTGAAAATTCTCAGGTAGCGGTCAAGATAATATACATCATCAAAGGAACTGATCCTGTAATCTTCACCTGTTAAGCCGGAACCGTCTTTAATAGTGCTGAATTCCGAAAGTTTTTCTTCAAGGAAATTATTAATAAGAAGATTTACCTTATCAATACCCTTCTGCTGTGAATCTATATATGATTTTTTGATTTGCCCCTGAAGCAGCACCACAAGAAAAACAGCAAGAAGTACAATTACTGTAAAAGTCAATGCCTCATAAAAAATAAAGACTGAACGCGCTGACTTCATTAAAATTCTCCGGGGATATCAGTAATAAAATAAAGAGGAGCATCTACATCCCCCCACTGATTAAACAGTGTTGAGGTAAACTCGGTTTTAATTTCACCCGACTCCAGAAGGAACTTCTTAATCGCATCAGGATCAGATGCCCCGCTCTTAAGAGCGCGGTCTATAAGTTCAAAAGCAGTATAAACATTAAGGCTGATAAAAGTGGGAGCAAAACCGTATTTATTCCGGAACCTGTTTAAATATGCATAAAGAGAAGCATCTGTTTTTTTGGGAGGATAGTGAGCCGGCATAACACTCCCGGAAATTGAAGGTCCTGCAGTTTCAAGAATCAGCGGGGTGTTCATCCATGGCGTGTACATGATTGAGCAGGAAGGTTCTATTTTTCTCGCCATCTGGGCGATTGAACCTGCGCCTATTTTGTATCCCCCTATAAGCAGGTAAACACTTTTAAATCGGATCTTCTTCATATTTTTTTCAAGTGCGGCATAATCAATTGAAGACATGGATACATCAATAATTGAAACATTCTCCCGGCCGAAGTATTCTAAAAAATATTTCAATGCAGGGTCAGTGTATGCATAATTATTATTATCTCTGATTACAAGTAACGGTTTCGGCAAATTTTTCCTGATATATTCTGCTATACTTTTCTGCTCTTTATCTACATCCTGTATATTGCGCAAAATATAATCATCTTTATTGGAAAGCTCATCAGTAACAGCGCCAGTTACAAATGTCAGAATGCGGTCTCTGTTAATCTTGTCAGCAATTGCTACAGCACATGTTGATATGTGACTTGTTATAAGGATATCAATCCCCTTAGCCTTCAACTCTTCATATGCAGTTACCGCTTTTTCAGAGTTCCAGGCATCATCAGCATATATTATCTCAATATTTTTAATACCCTTTTCTTCAAGGTACATATTTATAGCGCCAGCCTCGCTGGAACCTATAATTGACCCTGATTCAAACTTGGTCATGAGAGCTATTTTCACAGAAGGTGCCTTTTTACAATAAAATAGAAATAATGGAAACAACAAAGTCAAAAGAACCGCTGTAATAAATCTTTTCATATTCCGGCTCCTGCAAAGTTTTTTTAAATCCGGAAAATCCAGGTACTGAAAAATTTTGATTAACAATACTTACATATAAAATTAGTATACATTATTAGTTTTTTCAATCTTTTTTACTTCTTAGCCCCTCACTAAATGATTTCAATGAAAAATATTTATCAGTAATCATTCCTAAAGATATTTTTTAGTGCAATAATGACGTTTCCCATATCCCCGCCGCCTACGGCGGCGGGGATATTAGAGCATTTTATTTAAAAGAAAAGTTAAGGAATTAACACTGAATATTCTTAAATTCTTTATTATTGACAGAAGTGTAAACGGATTTATTATTAGCTTTTAAATATCATCCATTGATAAAATCAGGTTCACTACAGGCGGATTAATAATACAGGTTCCGGCATCTCACCGCCAATATTTTTTCTTTAAAAGGAGCAGCTAATTGGAAGAATTAACCAAAGCCCAGAAAGGACGAATAGCCATAAGAACATTCAAGACAACTGCTGATGCCCTCGCTCTCCGGGGCTATTACAAGCCATCAGGCAGATCAGGGCAGACACTTGAAGAAAGCCTGAAAGCGCTTTCACCGGAAATATACGGCACCATGAACGACCAGAGAATTATTGAACTGAAAGGCCTTGAATATGTAATGGATAGACTCCCTAAAGGGATAGAGAGCTGCAGCCGTATAATTCTAACTGCTGAAGAGAACTTTGACAATACTGCTTTTGAAAAAATAATCCCTTCCAAAAGAAGGAGAAGCTCCTACAGAGTCAGCGAAAAGGAGATGAGCTTTACTATCACCAGGGGGATGAGTGAAATATATGATATCCTTACACACCTTACTTTTCTTAACATAGAAGCACACAAAATAAAAAACCAGATGAAAGATGAAACCGGAGAAATCACATCTGAGTGGGAGCTCCTTGAAAAGCATGCAGACAATGAAAAACTACAGGGGACCGAGCTTGACAGGGCCCTCTGGAACTTGGGTATGATACTTGGCCGCACCTTCAATGAGACCAGGGAAACATACCATAATATGGAAAATGCCCGGGCAAAGAATGGAACCAGCAACGGGCTCTTTAAAATAATCTGCAGCCTGGGTAACAGAGCGTTTAAAGATGCCACAGTAAAGGAAGATATGCTTTTGATATCCTTTACCCCTTCTCTTCGAGACCTTATAGGGAGACACAAATACGGCCGGGCCTGGGCTGAACTGATAAAGGGGCGACTTTACAATCTTGGGATTAATGACCGGCCAATTCATATAATCAGCGCTAATATGCACAGCGTAATGAACTCTATTTACTCATATGCCGCACTAAAATCAGAAGCTGCAACACAGGATAAAAACTTTTACGACTTCATCTCATCAACCAGAGGTTACGGAGATACAGTAAAAGAATACGCTCTTGGTCATGGACTCACTGAAATTTTAGACGACTCCGGTTTCTATATAGACTGCCAGATTATAGATACAGCTTTAATCAACGGGATACCCCTGCACCCTGAAATAAATATAAACAGCAACGCAGGAGAGAAGCCTGTTATTATTGTCATGGATTACGCTTTCGGGTCTCAGGCTTATGAAGTAATGGAGGAGCTCTTAACCCCTTATCAACATAATGATGAATTGATATATCTGAATTACCAGTCCATTTCAATTATGGGTAAAGCAGGGATACTCCCGGGACAGAAAGGGGACATTATGCTGGCCACAGCACACATCTTTGAAGGGAACCCCCATAATTATATTGTGAATAATGATCTTACGAAAGATGATTTTGAAGGGTCAATACCTGTATATACAGGCCCCATTGTAACTGTTCTTGGTACATCACTGCAGAACAGAGATGTACTTGAAAGGTTCCAGACAACAAGCTGGAAAGCAATAGGACTGGAAATGGAGGGGGGCCATTATCACAGGGCCATAAGCGCGTCAATAATCCGGGGACATATACCGGCAGAAACAAAAGTACGTTATGCCTACTACGCCTCTGATAATCCGCTCATAAGCGGGCAGACCCTTTCCTCAGGTCCTCTGGGGGAAGAGGGGATTAAACCCACATATATGATTACGAAGATAATTCTGGAAAAAATATTTATAGAATAATTATGAAGGATGTGAGGGGAAAGTAAGAATACCCTATGTTTTCCGGATGCTCCTCTTCAAAGCCAGGAGCTCTTCGAAGCTGCTCCTCACACTTTCTATTTCATCCATTATAGAACGCTCCTCCTGACGAATAGCCATATCCTCAAATCCTGAATCAACAGTAACACTAACTGACAGCGACCTGCACCCTGCGCACCGGTCTGTCATTTTATCTGAGCTGATAATCACATTGACCTGTGAAAGAAACTCCTCATTGTTCCTTCCATCTGACATTACACCGTGAGAATCTTTCCTTATACTCCGCTTATCGATCTTCATACTGTTGATAAAAAAATCTTCAACTATGGTATTGACAACAGGGAGATTTTCAGCATTAAAAAGAAGCCTCACTCTTGCCCGGGTCCTCATCTCCATGAGTTCCCTTTCACGAAGCTTAAGCTCAACTATTTTTTTTTCAATTTCATTTATTTTCATACTATTCAGCACTCAGCTGTCGGATGAATGTGGCAACGTTTTGCTTATGTGAAGCCGCGGCAGCTTCACCGCCGCGATTTGGCGTAGCCCGAACGACTGCCAGGGAGTGAAGCACATAAGCTTTTTTATATAAAGGCCCGAGCTTTATTTATACGCATCTTTTCTGTCATCAATATCAAGTATAATGACTAAAATCTTATCATTTTCAATTTTATAAAAAATTCTATAATTGCCGACTCTGTATCTGTATAAGTCTTCAAATTCCCCTTTGAGTTTTTTAATATTAGTCCCAAAAAAAGGATTTTCACGAAGTAGGGGATAAACATAGTCTGAAATCTTTTTATAAATCTTACTATACTTCGGATTAGAAAGTTTTGATAAAAAAGTATCAGTTTCTGCAATTTTAAATGCATTCAACAATTTTATATTTCCCCTTTTTTACATCATCTAATCCTTTTTTAATTCCTGAAACAAGTTTGGCATCTTTCATTATTTCAGCCATTTCATAATCAGAAACATAAATTTCATTAGTAAGATATGACAGGGAAGCATTCTCTATAAAATTAGATATGGTACGCCGCTCACCATCAGCAGCTTTTTTTAGAATATTATAAACATTATCATCAACTCGAACTGTTATTGTTTTCATTATATTACCTCATCAATAAGTACATTATATTCAATAATATTCAAAATGTCAATAATTTATTCAAGCTCGGGCTTTCATTTAACTATTATTATGATAAAATATAAAGAATAAACAGAGTGAATAAAATTATACAATCCCTCTGATAATGGAGAGAAGATCATGGATTGAAAAAGGCTTGGTAATATATGCGTCAAAACCGAATTCCCTATACCTTGAAATAACCGGATCTGAACTGTAACCTGAAGTTACAACAGCCTTAAATTTTTCGCCCCTGCTTCTGAGAATTTCAACTGCCTCCTTCCCCCCCATTCCGCCAGGTATAGTAAGATCTGCAACAATACAGTCAATTGAGTTACCTGAAGCGATTTGCTCATCAAAAAGCCTGATCCCCTCACTTCCGTCAGATGCAAGCAGCGCCTCAATCCCTTCCATCTTAAAAATTTCAGCCATTATCTCCCTGATCTGATCCTCGTCATCAATGATAAGCACCCTTTTCCCGCTAAGATCCTTCCCATTTTTTTCATCCATATTTTCACCCCGGGAAATTTTTATATTCTCTGAAACCGGCAGATAGAGCAGAAAAGTTGTACCTGAGCCGGGCTCTGACATCACTTCTATACCTGTTTTTCTGCTCCATAACTCCCACTGATCCACAATTATCCCCTGAATATTCCCGGCATTATCACGAAAAATATATGGAGGATAATTATCATCACTCAATACAGTGATTGAATCTCTCCCTGAAGCAGGGAGGGCAAGAGAAAAAATTATGCAGAGGTAGAGAAGAAATTTTATTATCATGGGCAAATATTTGGCTTATACAGCACTGGCTCAGTCTGAGCCTTTGCTGTCCTGTGTCTCCCCTAAATAGAAGCTGAGAACAGGTCTTTTGGAGAGCCTTACTATTTTTTCCCCGATATTATGATGCATGAAATGCTTTAAACCGCTGAGCGCGTGATTCCCCACTATAATCAGATCAGAATCGATCCTGTCTGCTTCATTGAGAATAGCCTCTACAGGTTCACCTACAACAACAATGGGCTCCACCTCTTCAAATTCTCCTGAAAGCTTTTCTATATACTTGGCCATCTGTTTAATTGTATCCCGCACAGCAGCATCACGGAATTCCACCCAGTACTTATATGAGTCTGAATAGAATGAGAGATGAGGCATATCCTGAAGAACATGAAGCAGGTATATTTTCGCATTATATTTATTTGCCACCTTAAGGGCCCGGTTTAAAAGATCATCAGGCTCTTCAATAAATTTCAATGCTACAATTATTCTAACCTGCTCTTCCATAACTCCCCCCTCTTTACCTGATCCGGAAATCGTGAATCAATTTATGAATTATCGCTTCATCCTCCGGAGAAAGATCAGAAAAACTGAATCCGCTGAGGTAAAATTCCCTGTCAATGGCATCATGCTTTGACCACCTGCATTCAGCATTAAAATCTATAGAGCGGTCATTAATATTACACCCCTCCCATTCAGCAGAAGAGGGGAGTTTCATTTTGAGAGAATATTTTTTCTCCTCTTCAAGAGGAAAATCTGACATGACCATAATACCGTCATGCGAAATATCTATCATGTATCCTAAAAATCTGTCGCCGTCAAATATCCTGAGATAAAAAGTAAGATATACTCTCTGGTTCTCTCTGGGTGTTTGCTTCATTACCCCTCCCATTTACTACCCTTCTTTATAAAATGAATTCTCAATAAAAATCTCTTCAAGTTTGGCGTCATCCGCTGCAAAAAGATCCCTGGCCTTATTATGCATTGCTTCAACATAACCCCTGATTGTATAATATCCAGACCTGTCAAAAAAGAGCACCACCCTGTCATTAAGCTCTCTCATCTGATGAAGCTGAAAAGCTGATTCAAAGGGGCTTTCATTTACAACAAAAAGCCATAAAGCCCTTCGAAGAACAACAGTTGCCCTGTGTACTTCACAAAGAGGGATCCCCATTTCAAAAAGCTCCATCCCTTCTTTCCCGTATCTTTTCCCGATCTCCTCTTTCGATGTTTCGTAACTTATCCACTGACCCAGATTTTTTAGAAGATCATGTGCTTTTCTCTCAACAAATTTAACATTTTGCGAAGTAAATGAAGCGGTTGACTCATCAGCGAGAAGACCGGTGATCCATCGTTTGATAATAATATCAGCATGTTTTTCAACCAGTTCTACAAGTCTGTCAGAAATCAGATTTAACATATAAATTCTCCTTAATAGTTAGATTGGTTTAAAAATCAGAATAAATTTTACGGTATTTATAAAAAATAGAAATAAAATATGAATAGTCAAATAAAAGCTGCTATATTTTATAAAAAAATGCTTTTAAATTAAACTGTTCATCTATATAATATAAAAGAATTCAGTGTTAATTCCTTAACTTTTTTCTGAAATAAAATGCTCCAATATCCCCTCCGCCTACAGCGTCGAGGATATGGGAAACATCATTATTGCACTAAAAAATATCTTTTGGAATAATTACTGAAAAGAATTTAAAATGCAATAAGTAAATACCGGGAAACAGAATAAATTATATGATAAAACCAGAGTTCCTTAAGCAGAAAGTAATGCTTAAAGTTGTATATGCACTTATACCTGTTGCTTTAACCGGTATATATTTTTTCGGATGGCGGGTTGCAGCAATACTTCTTGTTTCAACCGCTGCTGCTGTAATTACTGAATGGATAATGACTTCAAACAGGAAAGGTAAAATCAGCCAGGCCTGTTTTGTAACATCAATACTTTACGGACTTTCTCTCCCCCCCACAACTCCATTCTGGATTGTTGCAACCGGTGCAGTAATCGCTATACTTTTTGGAAAAGAGGTTTTCGGCGGATTCGGGAAAAATATTTTCAACCCCGCAATTGTGGGGAGAGCCTTTGTTTATGTGGCATTCCCTGTTGAGCTTACATCAAAGTTTGTCCCGGTTTTTTCAGGATTCCCGGGCGGCTTCAAAGAGTGGAGCTTCGAAACCTCAGCTTACGCCGCAACTTTTATAGAGAAAAGCGGACTTGCCGCAGCAGATATGATCACAGCAGCAACACCCATGTGGTCAAGACGTGACTTTGCCTTTACAGCAGAGACATTAGATCTATTCACAGGGGCTTTAGGCCAGGTATTCACCTCAGGGGGACACTCCAGAGTCCTTTCAGCAGGATCAATCGGTGAAGTATCAGCTCTTGTTATAATTTTATCCGGAATATATCTTTTATGGACAAAGACGGCACAGTGGCGTCTCACAGCATCTACAATAGCAGGAGCGCTCTTTTTAAGCATTCTCCTTCACTATGTTTTTAAAATTGATGCTGTCCCCGCAGTTGACTTCACGCTATTCTCAGGAGCTTTACTTTTTGCCGCTGTTTTCATGGTTACAGATCCCATAAGCGCACCTAAAAACCAGACATCGCAGATTATTTACGGCTTTTTCATAGGCATGCTCATTGTTTTTTTCAGGTACAGGTCTATCTTTGCCGGAGGTGTGGCATTCTCTATTTTATTCGGCAACATGGTTGCGCCCATGCTGGACAGATGGGTTACTGCTTACAAAAAATCAAAAACACAGAAAGGTGAAGTATGAATAAACAGTCACCTGCATATATAATTTTTTTCATCCTGGCTCTGAGTACTTTCTTCGGACTTGCTATTTCAATAGTCAACTATTCAACTGTTGATCTTCTCAAAAAAAATGAGGAGATGCACAGGAACAGGGTTATTGCACAGGTATTCTCTCTCTCTGTATCAGGCACTTCAGCTGATGCCTACAGGGAAGCAGTTACCGGACAGATTGATGAATTAACAATTACATGGAACGGAAGACAATTTCCATATTTAAAGAACAGAGAAAATGACGATACAGGGATCTTTTTCAGAGGAACAGGTTTCTGGGATGCTATTACAGGGATTATGGTGCTCTCCCCTGACCTTCAAACTATAAAAAATATTAAATTTCTGGACCAGAAGGAGACACCGGGACTTGGTGCGAGAATTGAGGAAGAGGCCTTTACTGACAGTTTCATGGGGCTTCAAATAGACTGGCAGAATCAGCCTGATAAAAGAATCATCATCGGCCCCTCGCCAGACCCCAACGCAGTGAACAGGGTGGATGCAATTACCGGTGCAACACAGACATCCATTGCACTTATGGATATGCTTAACCGCGACCTGGATATTTTCAGAAGAGCATATAAGGGGGAGGAGTAGATTATGGCAGACACCCCGTCTCAGATATTGATAAAAGATGTATGGAACGAAAACCCTGTATTCAGACAGGTACTGGGGATATGCTCAGCCCTGGCTGTTACAAATCTTTTGACTAACACCCTTTTTATGTGCCTGGGTGTAATTTTTACACTCATAATGTCAAACCTGACAATATCGATACTGAGAAATTACATCCCTAAAAGAATCAGAATGATTGTGCAGGTGATGATAATCGCATCATACGTTATGATGGTTGATATTGTAATTAAAGCAGTGAGCCCCGACATTCACAGGTTTATAGGGCCATACGTTGGTCTTATAATAACAAACTGTATTATAATGGGACGGGCAGAGGCATTTGCAAGCCAGAACAGACCTTCACTGGCGGTTGTTGACGGGCTTGCATCAGGGATAGGCTATTCCCTTATCCTTATTGCCATTGCCCTTGTAAGGGAGCCGCTGGGGTTTGGAACCATTATGGGCTATACACTTCCTGCAAAGGAGATATGGTGGCATCAGTGGACCATTATGGTTATGCCTCCGGGGGCCTTTTTTATGCTTGGAATAATAACATGGTTTGCCCGTAACAGGCTGGAAAGATCGGAAGAGGGGGTTAAATAGCAATGGAAAATATAGCTGAATTCACCCCCATGTACACACTCTTTTTAATATTTATTTCAGCGGCCTTTACGGACAATATTCTACTTGCCAGGTTTCTCGGCATGTGCTCTGTACTTGGAGTTTCCAACAGGGTGGATACAAGCGTGGGACTTGGTGCTGCTGTAATTTTTGTTACAACTACCACATCTGTACTTAACTATATTATTTATAAATATATGCTTGTTCCCCTGAACCTGGAATACCTGCGGCTGGTTACATTCATTGTTATGATTGCCGCAACAGTTCAGCTTATTGAGATGGTAATTGAAAGATTTTCTGAAAAACTTTATAATGCCCTTGGGATTTTTCTCCCCCTCATTACTGTAAACTGCGCAATACTTGGAGTGTCACTCTTTATGCTTAACAAACCATACTCCCTCATTGAGACTGCCGCATTCGGAGCAGGGGGCGGATTCGGATGGTTTATTGCAATTTCAATTATAGGGAGTATACGCGAGAAGATAGATGAATCAAAGCTCCCTAGAGGACTTGCGGGACCGGGTATAACGCTTATTATAATTGGAATAATAGCCCTGGCCTTTATCGGTTTTTCGGGAATGATTAAAATATAATTTTAAGAGTGATTATATTTGCAGGATAAAATGACCTGGGGTTGTTCCAGAAGCCGGATTCAAAAGGATATGTCATTCCGGTTTTGCAACTTCAGTTTATGCAAATACCGGAATCTCCGGATTGTATCAGGCCTAAGAGATACCGGCATTTCGCTTCGCTGCAGCCGGTATGACAAAAAATTACCTTGCAGACAGGTCCGGACAATATATCATCAAAAATAATTAATGAATTCTTTATTAAGGAAATAAAAACAATATGACATCTTTACCCTGGCAGCAGATACTCCTTTCAATCGGGTTCCTATGTGCCATAGGTTTGACTCTTTCTATTCTTCTTATACTGGCAGAAAAGAAAATCCTCAACTACGGCACATGTAATATTGATATCAACAGCGGGAATAAAAATATACCGGTTGAAGGCGGATCATCTCTTTTGTCCAGCCTGGCTGACAATGAAATTTTTATACCATCAGCATGCGGCGGAAGAGGAACCTGTGCCTACTGTAAAGTGCAGGTAAAAAGCGGAGGGGGAATTACAGGCCCCATTGAAATCCCGTACCTGTCTAAAGAGGAACTTGAAAAGAATGTAAGGCTTTCATGCCAGGTAAAAGTCCGGAAAGACCTTGAAATTACTATCCCTGAAGAACTCTTCTCAGTAAAAAAATTCAAAGCAAGAGTGACTGAGAAAAAATCCCTTACCCACGATATAATTGAATTTAAAATGGAACTCATCTCCCCTGCCGAGATAGACTATAAAGCAGGACAGTATGTGCAGCTTGAAACAGAAAAGTACAAGGGGCGGGACAGTGTTAACAGGGCCTATTCAGTCTCCTCTGTTCCATCTGACAAAAATAATATTGAACTTATGATACGTAAAGTTCCTGACGGAATCTGCACAACCTGGGTCTTTGACCATGTTAAAACAGGTCAGGAGGTTGCTTTTTCCGGACCCTACGGCGATTTTGGACTTACAGAAACAGATGCGCCAATAATTTTTGTTGCAGGGGGGAGCGGCATGGCCCCCATCTGGAGCATATTAAGGGATATGAAGGAAAAAGGGATTAATAGAAAGGCAATTTACTTTTTCGGAGCCCTCACAGAAAAGGATCTTTTTTACACAGAGGAACTGCAAGGGATGGAGAAAGATCTTCACGATTTCAAATATATTCCCGCATTATCCAATGAGCCTGAAAAATCATCATGGCAGGGTGAGCGGGGACTGGTAACCGATGTGCTGAAACGTCAAATCCCTGACATGGCAGGATTCGAGGCTTACCTCTGCGGATCGCCGGGGATGATTGACGCCTGCGTTGAAGTTATGAAAGAATCCGGAATTCCGGAGAGCGATATATTTTTCGATAAATTTTCCTGACATATGAGGTTGTACTTATGAAAGAATCTCCATCAGAAAAAGAACTGCGGGAACGTCTGGGGCCTTCAATATTTTCGGGCGAAGGATTTCTCGGCAATGACACAAGGCCGGTTATTGAGATAATCTCAAACGATCTTGCTCTGCTGGATAAAACCGGGATAACCGCTGATAAAATAGCAGAGCTTCTTACTGAAGTTTACAATAAAGCTGTAAAAGGTTTTGGAGCTGATGTGGAGGTTTTCCCGGGTGTATACGGGAAATATAACGAGTCTATGGGTAAAATACCCTCCCCCTTTACCGGAGAAGGGGTATTCCCGAAAGGAGAAGTTGTTGTAAGATATTCGGCTTCGGGGGATGAGATGGTGCTCACACCTCTATCAATTCATCTCATTAAAGCACACGGTTTTTTCCAGGGGAGAGGATCACGTTATAGAATAGAACCGGAAAAAGCGGCAGATCTTCTTAAACTGAAGCAGTAGTTTCTCCCGGCCATGGACCCCTGCTATTTTTTTGAATAAAAAATTAATAATATCTTCAAGCAGACACAGATACCTGTCCATCCGCTTCAGCAGAATGAATAATTCAATTTTTATTTTTAATAAAAATTCAACAATAGTTGGAGAATTCTATTATTTACTGGAAAAATAATCAGTAATAATTATTATTATCCATATGAAAGATCAAAATATTCAATCAGACCGGATAGCTGAACTTGAAGAAAAAATCAGGTTTCTTGAAGAATCCCTTACCAGAGAAAAATCGGACAGAGAAGATTTTTTCAATGAAATGGTAACAGGATTTTCTGAATGTGAACTAATTTTGAACAGCGAAGGTAAGCCAATTGACTTCATGTTTATTTCTGCAAATAAAATTTTCTGCAGAATAACCGGCAGGTCATGCGAGGAAATCGCGGGAAGTAAATACAGCACCCTATTCCCTGATACAGGGACTTTTCTAATAGATAAATCATATTCAATTCTCCAGGGGAAGAGCGCCCCGGTATTTGAATTTTTCTTCCCTGAAACTTCAGGATATTACGAAATCAGTATAAAGAGGATATCTGATACACGATTCCGCTGTTATTTCCACGATATTACATTTTATAAATTTGCAGAAAAAAACCTTCGAAAAAGTGAAGAAAGATTTAACCTGGCTCTCACAGGCACCAATGATGGTTTATGGGACTGGGATCTGAGATCAAACTATGTCTATTATTCTCCAAGATGGAGAAATATGCTGGGGTATGAACCGGATGAATTGAAAAATCATATATCCACCTGGGAAAGCCTGGTACACACGGATGATAAAGAAAAGACAATGCTCCTCTTTAATGAATATATGACAGAGGATATTGAAAAATTTGAAATAATCAACAGGATGAAACATAAAAACGGAACCTGGCGGCTGATTCTAGCGAGAGCCTTGAAACAGATTGACAATGCCAATCATAAACCTGTAAGGCTTGTTGGTACTCACACAGATGTAACTGATCTGATGGATCTTCTGAATAATTTAAAAGAACTGAACAGCACAAAGGATAAATTCTTTTCAATCGTGGCCCACGATCTGAGAGGCCCGCTTAGTTCGCAAATGGCTCTCATAGAGATGATTCTTGAAGACTCATCCATGTCCAGAGATGAAATTAAGGAACTACTCAAAGAGGCTCAGAATAATTCTAAAAATATATTCAGCCTTCTGGAGAATCTGCTCCTCTGGGCACAGTCGCAGATGAACTATCTGACGGTTCACCACTCAAAAGTGCAGACCGATTTAATAATCACCGAGAATATTCAGCTTATATCAGGGATGGCAAAAGACAAGGGTATAACGATTTTATCCGGAATTGCAGAAAATCTTTACGCAATGACAGATCCTGATATACTAAGATTTATCATAAGAAATATTATTTCCAATGCAATTAAATTCTCCTTTAGAAACGGACTTGTTGAAATTATATCTTACAGAAAAGATGATGACAAAGTTCATATTTCTATAACTGATCATGGGAAAGGTATTGAATCAGAAAGACTGGAGATTTTATTCAACTCTTCACAGATAATCTCAACACGGGGAACGGAAAACGAAAAAGGTTCAGGACTGGGCCTTATTCTCTGCAAGGATTTTATCGAAAAAATCGGCGGTGAAATAATTATTGAAAGCAAAAGGTGTAAGGGGACCAGAGTTACAATAATATTACAGGGATAATTTTTTGGGGCGCAAAACCGTTGGGTGCATGGCAATTTTGTTGGGGCGCATGGCTATGCGCCCCGGCAAAATCAGAATAATTTTTTCTTCAGCTTAGACTTAACATCATCTTTTTTATCACCGATTTTTTCAACAGCCTTATCCTTTGCAGCATCTTTTACCTGGCTTACAGCCTCCCCTCCAGCTTCCTTAAGAGCATCTTTTATTATATCACTTAATGACCTGAGCTTCGGCTGAAGCAGTTTAACTGCAGGTTTTGAAGCTGTACCTTTGATTCCATACTTTAAGAATATTTCACCTTTTTCATTGAGCATCGGTTTTACAGCGATTTCCGCAACCTTATCAGCTTTAACATAGTCACGGGATTTCCCCACAATCAGCTTGTCAGCCCCCTTTGCTGTCTGTGTTTTAACCTTTGCCGTATTCTTTTCTGCAAGAGTCATATCAGATGTAAGATCAAGTCCCATATTCGCTACATTAACTTTCCCGCCGAATGCAAGTGCGTAATCATTTGTGGAAAGTTTACCCTCTTCAAGAGTAAGAATATTATTTTTAAAATGAATCTTCACATAGCCGTTTTTCCACTCCATCTCTTTCCCCAGAAAATCGAGTTTACCTGAATATTGGGCAAGCTGCTCCAGATTCATCATTTCGTTGAATATCTGAAGCCCTGTAGCCTTGCCATAGGGGGACCCGGCCTTAATAAATATTTCCGGATTAAGCAGACGCGTTTTTTTATCAAAGGGAATTACTTTGCCATTCAGATCAAGGCCTATATCAAAGGATTCCACACTCCCCGACTCCTGTCTCCCTACAGTTTTTATACCAGCAAAAAATTTGATCGAAACATTATTCGACTTTTCCAGATCAGCAGGATCAATCTTTATATCATGAACCTTTGCAGTGACTTTATAAATCTGCAGTTTCTGCCCCGATGTTCTGTCATTAAAATTTATTGTGCCATCCTGCATCCCAAGTGAACCCGCGCTGACTGCCACAGGGATATCATCTGCGGAGAGTGGTTTTGCATCCTTAGACCTGGCTGCCTCCTCCCTCATCCTTTTTTCAAGCTCCGCCCTCTCTTCCGGAGTAAGTTCCTTCTGAACAAGAAGATCGGAGAAGTTAAATGCCCCGCTATTATACCTTACAATATTTATTACAGGATTATAAAGCATCAGCTCATTAAGAACAACCTGCTTCTGAAGCAGAGGGGGGAATGAAAGTTTAAGATTAAATGAACTCATTGATGCGAAAACATCATTATCTGCAACAGGCTTATCCTTTAGAGCTTCAATAGAAACAGGTGATTTATAATTTGAAATTCTTACATCCTTAACTTCAATACCGGAAACTGCTGAAAAAATCCCGGCATTAACCTCACCAATTCGAACCTGCCTGTTGAGCCCCTTTTCCATCATTGATTCAATAAAGGGCTTATCAACAATAATCATTACAGCAATGCCGGCTGCAATAATAAGCAGCAGAACAGCCCCGAAAAATATTCCAGCCCACTTGACAATTTTCATTATTTTTTCCCCGGTTAGTTATAGTATTATTCCGGTTAAACCCGGATACGTTTACCTGATAATAATAGCAAATCAGAAAAAATATTCAATCTCTTTTTTTAAGATATTCCGGTTTAATCAGGTAAGTGGAGATGATATCTTTCAGCCCGCTTAAGATTTTTTCCTCATCAATATAACTTCCGAAAATATTAATTGAATGAATAGACTCCTTATAGGCTTTGTGGCGTGGCGATTTTTCGTTTAGCAGGGGGATTCTTTTAATTTTGCGGATGTTGCATGTCCGGGTCTGCTTCATCTAACAGACCCGGAAAATAATAATGCTATTTTATTTTTTTAAGAAAAAGTTTTTCAGCTTTACCATCTCCATAAAAATCAAGAGTACCCTGCAACCCGTCTTTAACAGGCTTAACCTTCATTAACCCGCCGAATTTAATAAGGAACTCACCATCAGAATATGTGAAATCAAGATCCTCAATCTCTTCCGCTGTTTTACTCTTTTCGTCAATGTTAGAGAGTATTATATCATAGGAAATCCCCTTTCTCTTTAAAACCAGGCCTGTAAGATCTTTTGGAAGAACCGAATTATCCCCTTCCCATACCTTAACAACATATATCCCCTGATAACCATCCGGTACCGGTGTTTTAACGCTTTTACCTGCACAGCCTGAAAAATAAACAAAAATCCCGGATAGCAAAATAATTAGAAATACTCTTTTCATTTTATTCTCCTTAAATAGGTAATTAAATTACAGATATAGCTAACATGTTAAATAAAGAGTGTCAAATGCTTTTAAATAAGAAATAAACTTTTCGATACAACTTTCTTCAACATTTACCGACATTGTCAGTTTAATACCCCATCATACCAGGGCCCATTTCTGAGCGGCTGCCTCTCCCCCTCCACCTGTTATCATATATTCTGTAAAATTCATCCCTCTGCTCAGGTGTCAGGACATCCTCAATTTCCTTTTTATGATTAATTCTTAATTGCTCAATTTCCCTGTAATTATTCCGTTCTTTATAATATAGTTCTCTATATTTACTGTCAATGTTGGATATTTTTTCATCCTGATCAGGTGAAAGTTTAAGAGCATTCTTCATGGATTCACTGTTGGCCCAGCATCCTGAAGCATGCCCCATTCCATACCCTTCTCCATAGTAACCACCCATGTGACGTCTCCCGTGCATTCTGCCCCATCCACTCCATTGCCGGGAATATGTATCGTTAAAATTTTTTCGCTGCTCCTCACCAAGAATATTTTCTATCTCATCCTTATGCTTCTGGCGCAGTGAGTTTATTTCATCATAATCTCCTCGATGCTCGAAATAAAGGGAACGGTACTTTTCATCAATCCCGGATATTTTTACAGCGTCTTCATTATTAATACCCAGACCGGACATCATATCATTTCTGTTTTCATAACAACCGGCTCCATAACCCATGCCAAAACCATGCCCCCAGTAATATTCGTCACCCGCCATCTCCTTTTTGCATGCAGCAAGAGTAAGAGATAAAACAGCAGCAAGTAATAACAAAAAAATTTTCTTCATTATTGTCCTCCTTTTAATATTTGTAATGTGAGATAAAAGCCTGTTAGCTTAATATTAACAGCTTACTGCCTACTGGAGAAAAAAACAAATTTTTCATTGCAGTAATTTTCGCAGAAAAATAAAGAAATATCATTGTTAATCCCTTAACTTTTTTTGAGGTAAAATGCTTTAATACCGGGACTGCCCAAAAGGAGAAATTTTAATACAGTACATTCCAGTTTTACAACTTTGATTCCTGCAAATACCGGAATGTCCTGATAAAATCAGGTGTATGAGATACCGGTATTTTGCTTCGCTACAGCCGGTATGACAAAAAAATACATCTACTAAAAAATTCTTGATTTCGAAGCACTTCAGGTCTGCTATGGATTAATTGCAATTATCATCTGGAGAAGGAAATGCCTGACTGTGCCATAGATGTCAAGGGACTCAACAAAAATTTCGGGACAATTAAAGCTGTTAATAATTTCAGTTTTACAGTTAAAAAATCGGAATGTTTCGGGCTTCTGGGACCCAATGGTGCGGGTAAAACCACAACTATGAAAATGCTCTACGGCAAGGTGGAGCCGGATATTGCTGATGATACCGCAATAGACATCTTCGGTTTTTCTCCCCTTGACCGGGCTCTTGAAATTAAAGCATTTTCCGGGATTGTCCCGCAGCAGGACAACCTGGACTCACAGCTTTCAGTATGGGATAATCTTCTGGTCTATTCAAAATTCTACGGTATGACTAAAAAAGAAGCAGCTGTAAGAATTGACGAGCTCCTTGAATTTATGGAGCTTCAGGAGAGAAAAAACGTAAACACAAGGGAACTATCCGGCGGCATGCAGAGAAGGCTTGTTATTGCCAGGGCCCTTTTAAACAGGCCTAAGCTTCTATTTCTTGATGAACCCACAACCGGGCTCGATCCGCAGGTGCGTCACCTTATATGGGATAAACTTCGCGAGCTCCGTGACAGCGGTGTTACCATTCTCCTGACTACACATTACATGGAAGAGGCTTTCCAGATTTGCAACCGCATTATTATTATGGATAAGGCTAAAAAAATTCTTGAAGGTAAACCGAAAGAGCTGATCTCTAAAAATCTGGAAAAATTTGTCATGGAAATTCCGGGGATGAAAGAGCCGGCTCGTAAATGCTTAAAATATTTCGACGAAAATAGTATCCGCTATGAAGTTTTTAAAGATACACTATACGCATATTGCAGCAGCTATGATAAACTGAAAGCATATACCGACATCTCAAAAAATGAAGATATATATATTCGCCATACAAACCTGGAAGACCTTTTCCTCAAGGTCACAGGGAGGAGCCTCAATGAGCTCCAGTAATTTTCACAAAAAACCGTCACTTGTTACAAGACTCTACAGTGTCTGGTACAGGCATATCAGAGTATATAATTCAAATTTCTGGAGCAACGCATTCCCGCCGTTTTTTGAGCCGCTCATATTTCTTGCGGGCCTTGGCCTGGGATTTGGCAAATACATCCCTGACATGGCAGGTATCCCCTACATAATATATTTAGGGAGCGGACTTATTGTTACAAGCGCCATGTACACAGCAGCTTTTGAATGCTCATATGGAACCTTTATACGCCTGGAGTTCGACAGAGTATATGACGGCATGCTGGGCGCGCCTATTTCAGCGGAAAACCTGATTATAGGAGAAATAATCTTTGCGGGAACAAAGGGGTTCTTCTTCTCAATTGCGGTACTGGCTGTGGTATGGGGGTTCGGGATAATAACAGAACCATTAAGTATCCTTTCACCCTTTGCCGGATTACTAACCGGCCTTATGTTTGCAACAGCGAGCATATATATTACTGCATATATTAAGAATATTAATCACTTTAACTTCTTTTTCACCGGAATTCTCTCCCCTATGTTCTTCTTTTCAGGGGTTATATTCCCTGTTGAGGAACTCCCTGCAGCAGCAATACCGATTGCAGAGGCGCTCCCCCTTACCCATGCTGTAAGGCTTGCTCGGGCATTCTGCGTACCTGAACTGCTGAGCCCCTGGCTTTTACTCGATCTCCTTTACTGCATAATATTTATTATAGTTACCGGATGGCTCGGTGTGCGTGCAATGAAGAGAAGAATTATTCTATAAATACCTGAAAGCAGTTATTACAATAAATAAAAAAATGAACCTCGCTATAAGTCCGGTAGTCAGTGTTATCACAACATGAATTACACCGAACCTGGCACCGTAGATGGCCATATTCCTTGCCATTGATGACCTGATTAGATACATGGGGAATGACAGCATGTTCCCTGCCAGTGCAGATACTGCAGCGATGTATAAATCTATAGAACCGCTTTTATACATTGCCCCAATAATATATCCCCCTGCTGTGGAGTGACCCACATAAGCAAGTACAGGTGCAGCCATCTTCTCCGGCATACCAATAAAAGCAATAAATGGCCCCACCATATTTTCAAAGGCGGACAGCAGGCCAGCTTCTGAGGCAGCAGTAATAATAAATGTTGCAATAACCATTAGTTTAGCTATCCTGATAAAATCAGCTACAGCCTTGAGCGATACAAGGCGCAGCTCATGAAAGGTCAAAGCCCCATGAACCACTTCCGGATTCTGCCCTGAATCATTATCCTCATGTAATTTTTCTTTATCAGAAAACCTTTTCAAAAAAACTCCGGCAATAATTATAAGCAGAAGTTTAAATAATCCTGAAAATATAAATGCAGCAGTATATATAAGACCGGGGAGAAGTCCCAGGATCGGTATTATTACAGGAATAAATCTGGTGAATGTCTCCCTGATAAAAACCGGCAGCGTGTTAACCTGTGCTGCAAGAATCATCTGTGGACCGGTAATTTTATTTTCGCTGTAAAGTTTTGTAAGAATTGTTCCTGCAGAAAGCCCTGACCCGAAGGATGCGATAAAGGCTGCTGAAGTCTCAGCAGGGAGCCCGATTCTGCTTATGAGCGGAGTTGTGAAATAAAAAATTCTTGTCAGGTATCCCCTTTTTACAAGAAAACCTGTGATAATTAATGTAATAAAAATTACCGGCAGGGTCTTTATCAGTATAAGAAATGTCTGATAAAGTGAACTAATAAGGAGTGATGAAAGGCTTTCCAATTTAGTTTATCCTCAGACTGTAATCAATTGTTACAACAAATGTCATGCTCTCTTTCATTTGAGCTATATTTTCCGGGAAGGCTGCAAATGGGACTGCACGGGTAATAGTGGATATACCGGCCCTGTTGAGAACATCATGGCCGCTCCCCCTTTCAATTACCGGATGATTTACCAGTCTCCCCATGCTGTCAAGAGTAAAGCGGATAGTCACATCCCCCTCCATACCCATGCGTCTTGCATACTGTGGATAATATTTCATTCTATGAATTCTTTTAAGCACCTCACTCTCATATGATTCCCGCTCCTTCACCGCCTCAGATGAAAGGGACACCATGGCAGATTCAGATTCAGGGATTCTCTCCACTTTTTTCTTTTTTTTAACAAGCATGGGAAAATCACCATCAGTGGACGGCCTCCCCCTCACAGGCTCGACCATATCCCAGTGTGCCATTCTTTCTGAATAATTGATGAAGGTAATATCAGCATTTTTAGACTCAAGTATTATCTGTTTTGACTGAGTATTTTCAAAGGAAGGAGAAAAAAGCACAATAATATGAACTAACAGAGAAATCACCAGTGTGGAGGGTAAAGAAAAAAACCTCTTGCTGAAAGAAGATTGCATATGACTATTCACTCTCTTCATGGGCAATATTGATTTCATCTACACCGGTACTTTTGATAATATCGATAACTTTAACAAAGCCTTTATACGGCATAGCCTCATCACCGTAAAAAATTATTCTCTTATCACTTCCATCAGGTAAAGCTTCAATTTTCGCTGTAAGAAGTTCCGCTAGCTTTTCCAGGGGGACCTGCTCCCTGTTTATAAAGACATTGCTGCTTTTATCAACAGACACAACAATATCTGTTTTTTTAAGCCTGGCTTTGCTTGAGGCTTCCGGAAGCGACAGGAGCATACTCGGCTTCACAAAATTTGAAGTTAAAATAAAAAAAAGAAGGAGCATAAATACAACATCAATTAAGGGTGTCAGATTAAGATCCAGAGTCTTCTTTTTATTCCGTCTTACAGGTTTCATTCCTAAACTCCCGCAGTGTCAGGCATGGGACCATCTCCGCTGACTGAACCATCTGTTTCCGCAAAACTGCTTCCGCCTCTTTCAAAAAGTATATTCAGCTCAGATACCCTGGTTTCAATTTCCGATACCCGGTTATCAACAAGATTCTGGAAGAAGTGATGAAATGCCGCAACAGGTATTGCCACAATAAGCCCGAATGCAGTGGTAAGGAGAGCCTGCCATATACCCCCTGCAAGAGCTGCCATATCTGCCTCACCGCCCAGACGTGAAATTTCCTGAAATGTGTTTATCATACCCAGCACTGTGCCGAGAAGACCAAGGAGAGGAGCGAGCGCGGTTATTGCTGCAAGTATGGGTAAATGCTTTTCCAGAGAACGGACCTCCCTGGTTGAGGCAGCGTGAACAGCTTCATTCAGTATAATCTGCGATTTACCGATGCTTTCAATATATGCTGCTGTAACCTTACCCACCGCGCTCTGAGCCATTGAGGCTTTATTAAATGCCCCGGTAGTATCGCCCGATTTTACAAGCAGAGTTATTTCTGCAAACATATTTCTATTGCGCCGCCTGGTTTGTCTGTAATAAGCGATTCTCTCAATTGCTATGGCAAGTGCAGTTATGGAAAGGAGGAGGATGGCGTACATTACCCATCCCCCCATATTCAGCAGCTCAAACATTTTTTGCTCCGGTTATATAAATTATGCTCCCTGTCCCCCAAAGGGAACACGAGTCATCTATAATCTTTCTGCGAATGTAATTCCCTGCTACCATCATACTATTCCGTAAATCTTTTGCAGGTTCAACCATATTAAAACGTGCTTTAATACTTTGAATCTTAACCTTATCACTATAGTATTCCTTTTACGTGCCCCCTTTGGGGGACAGGGGGCTAACTCAGGAAGACATATTGCAAATAATATTTACATCAGCTGCCCCTGAATACCCGCATAATAGGATCTTTCAGGTGTGGCGAATCCGTTAACCTGCTGATAATCCTCATCAGCTGCATTTTCAATTCTTGTGTAAATCTGAATATTCGGGTTAACCCAGTATGCCAGTTTCAGGTCAACAGTTGAGTATGATTCCATTTTTTTACTATCCCAGTCGCTGTCATATCTTTTACCAACATAGTTATAGACAATATTAAGGTCAGCTTTTTTCATAATTGTCCAGTTGAAAATTATGCTCCCCTGGTGTTTCGGCCTTCTGGCTAACTCTCGTTCTGTTGCTCGATTTTCAGCCTCAGTGAATGTATAACTTCCGGAAATGCTTAAATCAAAGGGAAGATTGATTAAAGCGTATAATTCATAACCCTTTGTTTCTACTTCGCCTATATTTTTATATTTTGATGTTCCAAAATCGTAATCAACAACATTGTCATATTTATTATAAAAGTAAAGAGCACTCAAAAGTATAGTATCATCTATAAGCGGCTGCTCAATTCCCGCTTCATAATGCTTCCCTTTATCAGGATCAAGATCTTTGCTGCCATAAGTTGAGTCGTATAGCTGATAAAGTGAAGGGGCTTTAAATGAAGTACCATAAGCACCCTTTATTCTTGTTTTTGTTACAGGCGCAATAATAGAAGCTGTTGTGCTCCAGGAATACTGGTTCCCGAATTCACTGTGATTATCATATCTGATTCCCACAGTATGATAAATCATGTCGAATAATTTTAAATGATTATGGACATAGACACTGTGGGTAACTGCATCCTGCAGATAAGAATTTGAAGTTACATAATCTTCAGCAGCCCCAAAATAACCTCCATCATAATAATAATTTACACTAGAACCCTCTTCATGGTAAAAATTATATCCCGCTGTAATTGTATCAATTTCACCAATTTTAAAATCATGCTGCCATTCAGCCTGACTTGCAACACCCTTATACCAGGAATGTGCCTCATCATTAACAGGCTGTAAAATGTCATTTTTATCCTGATCCCGCCTGGAGGTTGAGGACCTGCCATATTCCACTTTATGGTTCCACCAGCTGAAAATATACTGCGTTAATACATTATTAAAGGTAACTGTTTCATGCTCACCTATTTTATTCAGGTCATCAGCTTCTGCTCCATCATCATAATCATATTTTGCAGACTGATAATATCCGCTTAAGGTATAATTCATTTTATAAGGCAGATCAATGCTGAACTTTGAAGTAATTGCACTGTTTTCAAATCCATCCTTTTCATAATCGCTGTTTTTTATGACAGGTGTGCTACCAACTGATTTATTCTCAGCTTTTGATATCCCCTCTGAATCGTGTCTGGAAATCCCTATACTGTAGCTCACCCCATCAGCGCCGCCTGCAACTGAAACAGACTCCCTGAATGTTTTAAATGAACCCGCTTCAGCAGAGACTGTAACAACCGGCCTCCCCTCACCTTTTTTGGTTATTATATTTATAACAGCCTGAGCATCGGAACCGTAAAGGGCGCTCTGGGGTGTACGGACTATTTCGATCCGCTCAACATTGTCTGTTGTCAGGTAAGCAAGATTTGCCCCTCTGCCCAGATCTATGGGGTCATTGATCCTTACACCATCAACAAGAACCAGCACGTTTGATGAATTATTACCGCGAATAAAAATTGAGGCTGCTCCTCCGAATACGCCGCTTCTGCTTACAGTAAGTCCCGGCACCTCCTGGAGCAGGTCAATTACCTGTTTTTTCCCTTTCTTTTCAATTTCATCCGATGTTATAACTGTTACACTGCTCCCTGTTTCCTTTAATGAAACCTCGTTTTTTGTTGCAGTAACTACAACTTTCCCCAGATCAGATTCCTTCTGTTCCTCTGCGAATCCCGGTGTGAAACAGAATGCGGCAAGAAAAAGTGATACCGTTAAATAATAAATCCTCTTCATGTGAGTCCTCCTTAAATAATATGCCTGCGATAAAACCGCAGTATTTAATTGACTACATAAATAAAAAATCCCCGAAACCTTGAGGTCGCGGGGATACCCTTTTTCATCCACGTAACTTTCCACATAAACCAATCTCCGTGGTCTATGGATAAAATACTGTCAGGTATTCTGGCTTCCGGATCGTCCTAATCACCGCGCCTTCCCGGCAAAAGAGCCAGTGGCATATTACGGCTTTCGTCCCCGGTCACAGCGGCGGGTCCGCTCCCGATTTAAACGGGATTCCCTCACCCCTAAAGGGATGCCTTCTTTTCAGAAGGGAAAGTATTTATTTATGTAAAGATCAATTTTTTTCAGTAACAATTTCAGAAAAACTATTTTAGTTCGACAATGCTGTTTTACTGACCCCCGCCGCCGAAGGCGGTGGTAGTCTAAAGCTTATTATTCTAAATAGTAATTAAGAAATAAACACTTATTATTTAAAACAGATAAATTTTCCGGATTTATGTCAAGATAAAAAATACATTGACAGGATGGGGAATCGAAATATTCTATTCCTGACCTTATCATCCGGAGCATTCCCCCTGTCCCCCAAAGGGGGCACGTAAAAAACAACTTGATGAAGTTGATAAATCAAAGGATTTAAAATCCTGTGTTATAATGATCATTCTTTGCAACTACATTGCAGCTGGGGATATAATAAATCAGTTAATGATTATATTTTTGAAATATAGATTAGATAATATTTCAACTGCTCCCTCCGGGGGTTAGGGGGATCGGGGCAATAAGTGCCTTTCACTCTGGAAAACCGTACATAGATAAGGAGAAATGTTTGAAAAATTCCGCACCACTTACAATTCTCATAATGCTCCTTTTATCATGCAGGGGTGAGACACCCCTCCCTCATCATGAAGATATGAAGAGCAGCAGGATTGTATCCCTCTCCCCTTCGATTACAGCCCAGATCCTTGACCTTGAAAGCGCCCAGCTTCTTGTGGGAGTAACAACCTATTCACCCCCTCTTCCTCATGAAGTTGAGATTGTGGGGAACCTGACCAATCCCAATGTTGAAAAGATTATTCTTCTTAAACCTGATGCTGTGCTTTACTCAGTTGAAGACGCGGCAGTACAAAGGACAGAGCAGCTTACTGCAATGGGTATAAAACTTTTTTCATTCAGAAAAAATGCTGACTACAAAAGCATTTGTGATAATTATAGATCCCTTGCCCGGATACTCGGTAAAGAGAAACTGGCTGAAGAAAAACTTAACGCCTATAACAGAAAGCTTGAAGAGATAAAGATCAAAGCAGCAGAAAACCGGGTCAAACCATCCGCGGCTTTTTTTGTTTCCCAGGAACCCCTTATTACTGTTTCCCGGTTATCATTTATCAGCGGAATAATAAATGACGCAGGGGGAATCAATGTATATCATGATCTGGAAAAAGCCTACCCCATGGTTTCAGCTGAATCGCTCATAATACTCAAGCCTGAGATTATTCTATCAATGATGCCTGATGGGGAAATATTTTTCAGCAGACTCCTTTCAGGCTACAACAGAAAAGAGAAAGATCTTTCCCTTAAAATCTATTCAATAAATCCGGACAATGTGGCTCTTTATACACCAGGCAACTATGTAAGTTCAGTTGAGGAAATATGGGGCAAGATTGATCTTTACCTGAAAAATAGGGGGCGAAAATAACAACAATGAAGCATAAAAAAATTTTACTCCCCGCGATTATATTCATTATAATATCTGCCCTGCTGATTCTCTTTTCCCTATCCATGGGTACGATATTTATAAGCCCTGTAGAAATTTTTGCCGGCATCACAGGCACAGAACCGGTACCGGAAAACTTTATAATAGTTAAAATGCGTTTAATCAGGATAATCCTTGCAATAACAGTTGGAGCCTCACTTGCAGTAAGCGGAGTAATGTTTCAATCCCTTCTTAAAAATCCCCTGGCAGACCCCTTTATTATAGGTGTTTCAAGCGGAGCAGCACTTGGCGCCACTGCTGCAATTGTATTATCAATGGCAAATATCTATATTGTGCTCTTCTCATTTATCGGCGGCCTTGTAACAATTACGCTTATCTACTTTATGTCAAAGCGTCTCAAATTCGGCACATCTTCAATGATACTTGCGGGGATTGCATTGAGTTTTATATTCTCCGCAGCAGTACTTCTTCTATATTCCGCAGCAAAAGCGGAACATGTGCACAAGGCTATTATGTGGCTGATGGGGGATCTCTCCATAGCACGATACAGCATTCTCACAGAAATATCTATTGCTGCTGCAATACTTATACTTATTTCCATGCTTTATTACAAACACCTTGATATAATTTCCTTTGGCCATTCATTCTCAAAAAACCTGGGAGTAACAGAAAAAGATGTTGCTGCAATATTCTGGATTGCATCACTCCTTGCAGCCCTGTCTGTTTCACTCTGCGGAATTGTGGGCTTTGTGGGGCTTATTATCCCCCATGTTATCCGCCTCTTTTTCGGCCCGGCGCATATAAGGCTTATTCCGCTATCTGCTCTGGCGGGGGGATTATTTCTAATGACAGCTGACACCTTTGCCAGGTCAGCTGTACCCCCCTATGAAATACCTGTTGGAATAATCACAAATTTTTTCGGCGGAATATTTTTTCTTATTTTCATCTTCCATAAAAGGAATGCGGTATGAGCAGCATCTTTGAACTTAATAATATTGATGCCTCCTATGATGACATTACAGTTCTCCATGATATAACCCTGAAAGTAAAGAGCGGGGATTTTATCGCTATAATCGGCCCCAATGGAGCAGGGAAAAGCACCATACTAAAAATTATGGCCGGGATTATTAAACCGCAATCGGGATCGATTCTTTTCAGAAACCGGCCCATGCAGAAACAGAGCCGCAGAGAACTGGCTATGAATTTTTCTGTTGTTCATCAGTTTCATGAAAATATTTTATCATTTACCGTATATGACTTCATCAGGCTGGGGAGATTCCCGCACCAGAAACTGTGGCAGATTGAAACCGCAGATGACAGGGCTATCATCAATTCAGCAGTAGAGATGACCGGCATATCCCCTCTTTTAAACAGACAGATTACAGAGTTATCCGGCGGTGAGCAGCAGCTTGTTTTTATTACCCAGGCCCTTGTGCAGAACAGCGATATTATTATTCTTGATGAACCTGTGTCGCATCTGGACATACACCACACCACTCTGATTATGGACATACTCCACAGGCTGAATCTGAAAGGTACAACAGTAATTACTGTTCTCCACGACATGAATATTGCATCAGATTACTGCGGAAGAATCTGTGCACTTAAGAATGGTAAACTATTTTTTGACGGCACACCTGATGAAGTGCTGAAATATAATCTTATTGAAGAGCTCTTTGAAACTCCCTGCGTGGTTCTTGAAAATCCCATCACAAAAAAGCCCTTTGTATACCCTGTGCCTGAATATATTACAAAAAAATAGATTTAAGTCAGTATATATATTCCTAAACTTATCGTTATTAGAGAATTATTTATTCTCCCCGCCGCCTACGACAGCGGGGAGAATAAATAATTCATTTTTATAATTATAAGATTAACGCTGTTTTTGGATTGATCTTTTTTACACAATATAAATTCTGTTCTGAAAATTAAACTAATTTGAAAAAGGGTGAAACATGTTCCAGCAGATTATTACATTCATAGTAGAAACAGTATCAAGCCTGGGGTATCCGGGAATTTTCGCTCTCATGTTTCTGGAAAGCTCATTTTTCCCCTTCCCCTCTGAAGTTGTCATGATACCTGCAGGCTATCTTGCTACTACAGGTGAGATGAATATGTTTATGGTAATATTCTGCGGTACAGCAGGGAGTCTTGCAGGTGCTCTATTTAATTATACTCTCGGTTACAAACTGGGGAGACCCTTCTTTCTCAAATACGGGAAATATATACTTTTTAATGAAGAGAAATTCCTCAAGGTTGAAGGGATGTTCTTAAGACATGGTGAGATTATAACCTTCATAGCACGGCTTATACCCGGCGTACGCCAGTACATTTCTTTTCCAGCAGGGATAACCGGAATGAAACTGATAAGATTTTCTCTTTTTACTTCAGCCGGAGCCGGCATATGGGTGACGATCCTTTCATTTCTCGGTTACATAGTAGGACAGAATCAGGAACTTATAAAAATGTATCTTAACCAGATAATTGTTATACTCCTCATATTCTCATTTCTTCTTGCAGCTCTTTATATCTACTGGCACTATTTAAGAAAAAAAAAGAATCTACTCAATATCAATTGATTAAATCCTCTCTTGACAATTATATCTCCCTGGTGTATATTCCAACTCATATAATCAGGGAGATGTAAATGAACCAGTCCATCGTATTTTTAACACTTCTCATCGCCCTTTTCCTCTTTGCATGGGGCGATGATACCTGTAGGGCAGGCTCTTGAAACAACCGGCGGTGCAGCTCTTATCGCATCACAAATTCTTGATATGGGCGGTGTAATGCCCCCATGGATGATACTCACTATAATTCTTGTTGCAACAATGTTTATTTCAGATATAATAAATAATGCCGCAACTGTAGTACTCATGGCACCTATTGCGATTAGTGTAGCCGCTGGAATGAATGTTTCTGCCGATCCTTTCCTTATGGCAGTAGCCATCGGAGGATCATGCGCTTTCCTTACTCCAATCGGGCATCAGTCCAATACACTGGTTATGGGGCCTGGAGGATACGCTTTTACAGACTACTGGAGAATGGGACTCCCGCTGGAAATACTGATTGTTATTCTCAGCATACCTCTACTTATGTTCTTCTGGCCATTTTAGGAACTCTTTTTTCAATTATGATGCTGCATAGCTGAGCATCATAAAAAGCGGGACTGCAGCAGATGAGCCAAGAAGATTTACAATATCATTGGGCACTGGATAATCACTCCCCTCTTTAATTCCGGGCTGAAAATTTTTCATTCGCAGAAGCAGCGGTTCAAGAAAAGCGCTTAAAAATGAATCTGCAAAGGAGGAGAAAAATCCTGCCATAGTGCAGATTATTATCATGGAATAATCCGCACTGTTAAAAAAAATATAAGAGCCTAAAAGCGACACCGACCCTGCACCAGCCAGGGCTGCCAAAGAACCGTGAACAGATATCCCTCCGGGAATCCCCGATTTTTCAATCCTGAAACTTCTGAGCGAGAAACACCTGCCGGTCAATGACGGCCCAGCTTCACTGGCCCATGTATCTGCTGTAACAGCTGCAATAAGAGCAATATAAAAATAAATAAAAATTTCATTACCCGTAAAAAGATAAGATAAGCTTACAAGCATTGCAGGGAGAGAATTTGCTGAAACCTGCCATATATTTCTTATTTCAGATGACTCTGCTTTATTATTTTTCCATCCATTTAATTTTGTCAGTATGAGTGATGTTATGAAAAAAAAGAGCAGAGGCAAACCGAATCTGTAATCCATGATTACAAAAAAATATATCCCGGTTAAATATGCTCCAAGGGAGCCATACCTGGTGAGGAGATTTTTTCTGTAAAAAAAATAAGCGCCTCCTATAAATATCATTATCAATACAGGATAGAAAAGCGAAGAAAAACTCAATATTTTTGAATCCATGAGAAGGAAAAAAACTGCAGATCCTGCTGGTATTGTAAAATTATCTGACCCTCTAAATGAAATCAATTCCAGATGTAAAGCAGTGATCACGGAAAATAATGTGAAGAGCCAGATACCGGAATAAGATGATGGTAATATAAGTAAATGTATGGCAAATGCTGTTACAGCAAAACCTGCAGTACCAAGAAGACTTTTTTCATCCTTAAGTAATGCAAAACGAAAATTTCTTTTCCTTATAAGTCCGCAGATATTGGCAACTGTGTCGGAAAGGGCCAGGACAAGAAGGGATATCTGGAAGTAGTAAAGCGGCATGCGGTAGAGGATGAGGATTGAAGCGAGAAGTCCGAATGGATAAAAAATTGTTCCCAGACTCGACTCTGATGTTTTATGAATATAACTGAAACTGTTCACAAAATATGTGAGAAGCGAAAGGATTGTACCAAGAATAATAAGAATAAGAAGTGTCTCCTTTTCAACTATAAATGTGAGATAAAGGAGAAGCATCCCTGTGCCGAAGTGAACAGCTTTCCTTACAGGGAACTTATACTTTCCGTTACCCTTTATTAAATAGCCCAGAAACATTACTGCTGCTGCATAGAGTGAAAAAATTATAATAGCAATTATGTTCATAGGTTCTATGCGGCCCGTCCTTTGGAAGTTTAAACAGTATTTCTTACAGAAATACTATTATTCCATTCTGACAGTAAATATCCCGTTCAGGTCAAGCTTTAATTTGACTGATTGACCCCACCCCGCCTACCGGGTGGGGTCAAATATATTCACCAGTCCAGAAATAAATGATTGCAATCATATTACTTTCAGTATTGATAAAAGACTGCATCAATAACCAAATCACTTTAAGAGGATTTATGACTAACAAAAAGCCGTCAATATTTAAAATGATCAGGGCACCATTTTTAACATCTGTAATAGCACCCCTTGCAGCAGGTACACTTCTTTGTGTAAAAATTACCGGATTTATAAACATCCCCGGATTTATTATTGTTCTCATTTCCGGTATCTGCATTCATATTGCAACAAATGTCTACAATGACATATATGATACTCTTCAGGGGAATGACAGCGTAAATAGTGAGCGTAACGAATTCAGCGGCGGTTCAGGGGTTCTTCAAAGCCACCCTGAACTTTTAGGGAGTATGTACAGCATCGCAAGGATTGCTCTTGCAGCAGCTCTCTGTTTTAACATTGCACTTATGTTCTTTATTGAAAGAGAATTGTGGCTTCTGCTCTGGATTCTTTTTGCAGTTTCAGTTTTTTTCTGCAAATATTATACCGCTGCCCCGGTTAAGCTTGCATATCGAGGCATGGGTGAAATCTCCGTATGGCTCGCATTCGGCCCAATGGCCATTCTCATGGCAGCAGTGGGGCAGAATCTTCCAGTGAGCAATGAGCTTTTTATTCTCATGCCGGTTTGCGGATTAAGCACACTTTCCATACTCCTTATAGGGCAGATGATTGACATAGAAGCGGACAGAAGCGCAGGAAAGCATGGTGTAGCCTCAAGGCTTGGTACAGGAATTACCTCCTTCATATATATTGCAGTTCATTGTGGAATAATAATTAATATTACAGCACTTTACATTTTCACTTCAATCAGTGCCTGGTATTTACTCCTCCCCCTGCTGCCCTATCTGCTCATCTTTCCGGGAGCAGCATCAAATGCATTAAAAAATCACAACATGCCCCACGAGTTGAAAAAAACAGCAGCTGCAACTGTAAAAATTCATGTTCTATTTTCCGTTCTCCTTATTACAGGGCTGGCAATAAGTATTTTCTACTAATTTATACTGAGCAGGTTATATGAAAAAAATTAAAGCATTTTTTAATCCTGAACAGTATCATGGCTGGGGAGTGAGTAAAAACTACTTTGAAGGGTGGTACTATAAGCTCATAGACAGTATCGGGAAAAATGCTATCGCAATTATCCCCGGTGTGTCAATGGATAATGATGGTAACAGGGAAGCCTTTATACAGGTCCTTGACGGGAAAAATCATAAGGCTGAATATCATAGATTCGACTTTTCCAAGTTTATTCCAGCTCCCGGTAAATTCGAGGTGCGTATAGGGGATAACTTTTTTTCCGCGGATTCTATTAAACTTTCTCTTCTGGAAATTTCAGGAGAACTGAAGTTTTCCGGAATGGTCCCCTGGCCTAAAAAATTATACTCTCCCGGAATAATGGGCCCATACTCGTTTGTTCCGTTTATGGAATGCTACCACGGGATGGTAAGCATGGATCATGAAATTGATGGTTCTCTAATAATTCATGGCAAAAATACAGATTTCACCAGCGGCCGCGGCTACATGGAAAAAGACTGGGGCCACTCCTTCCCATCTGCTTATATATGGATGCAGAGTAACCACTTTTCCAGGCCCGGGGTATCCCTCTTTGCCTCTGCAGCAATGATCCCATGGCTCCGGGGATCTTTTATCGGTTATATTGCCGCTCTTCATCTGAACAATAAAATCATTAAATTTGCCACGTATAATAGAACGATACTAAAAAGATGCTTCGTAGATCTGCATAAAGTAGAACTTGTACTTGAAAGAAAAGACTATCTTCTGGGAATAGATGTTAAGAGAGATAAGGCCACATCCCTTGCCTCCCCCATGCAGGGATTCATGAATGGGCGGATTGATGAAAGCATGACATCGGAAATGAAGGTTAAGCTTACAGATAAAAAATCGGGTAGAATAATATTTAATGACCGGGGAATAAATGCCGGACTTGATGTTGCCGGAGATATTGGGACTATTATGGTTTAATAAAAAACTTATGAATAGAGTATTAAATTTCAAGACAAATTAAGCATCGGTCCTTGATAATTTAAAATATTATCAAAGGCCGGTGCTTAAAATAATTAAGAATTACTCATCAAAATTATCATCTTCGTCATCTTCCATACCCATGCTCTCCATTACCTTTGAGAGTCTTTCAAGGGCTTTCTGAACTGCAGGGTCAGTATAGTATTGGGCAAGTTTCTGGAAGCCTGCACCAATATCACTGTTATTCATCTGTTCTGACAAAAGTTTATGGAATTCATCCAGATCTTCAGGGATATCATCATCCTCTTCAGAATCATCATCCCCCATATATCCATATTTTTCTTCTATTACTTTTACCCGGGGAGCTATCTTCTCCATTTCTGCAGCATACTTGTTTATAACTACAGCCATCTCCCTTGCGCTGTTTACTTTAGCCAGGCCTTTATAATAATCAGATGTAATTTTTGAAATTTTATCAGCCACAGCTTTAACCTCAGCCGGCATTTTCTGCTGAGCAGCGGATATTGCAAATGAAGCGAATAGAACCAGAATCATCAAAATTATTTTTTTCATATATAACCTCTCATTAATATATAAGGTGTCTGCTCTATTAATGACGACAGGTCAAGCACTTTCTCCTCTATTGAGAGTTAAAAAAATTATTTCATCACAGCATTTATGTTTGACCAAAATTCATATTACCTTTCACCTGAATTCCCGTTATTTAAGAACTGACAGAGGATCATGAATGAAAAAAATATTAGTACAGAAACTGGCTCTCATTTTTTTAACAATAATAGTGCCCGGGAATATTTTCATGTCAGATTATGAACCTCAACCTGTTTTACAGAGAGAGACCGTAGAGAGCGATTACTTCAAACGCTACACCGGAAGTCCTATGGTTTTATTCAGCAGCATACTTGAAGAGATCTACCTCTCCCCTGAACTGTTTGAAGATAACCATATTGTAGCATATTACGGACACCCCAATTCAAAACTTATGGGCATACTGGGCCGTCACACTAAGGATGAACTTGCTGCACTTGTAAAAAAAACAGCATCAGCCTATGCTGCTGCAAATGGAGAAAAAGGTGTAATTCCTGCATTTTATATAATATACGGCACATGTCAGCCAGCTGGAGAAATAAACCGGATAAACAGGCGGCTTATTGAATCATATATTGAATTCGCAATGGTCAATAAAATGCTTATCTATCTTGATCACCAGATAGGAAAATACTCCCCCCAGGAAGCGATAAATGAACTTCTGCCGTTTCTTAGATACCCCAATGTTCACCTGGCACTCGACCCGGAATGGAGAACAACAAGACCGATGAAAGTAATTGGCTCCATCTCCGGAAGAGAAATAAATACAGTTCAAAGAATTATGCAGGATTATCTAATAGCTAATAATATCCCGGGTAAAAGACAGCTTGTTTTCCATCAGTTCCATGCTAAGATGATAAGAGAAAGAGAACAGGTGAGGTCAGATTTTGAACAGATAATCCCTGTTCACGCAACATCAGGGTGGGGACGTCCGGAAGCTAAAACCGGGACACATAACCGCAATGCAGCAGCAGCAAATATTCCATATAAAGGATTTAAGCTCTGGTATTTTTATTCAACACAGCAGGGAGTTCACTATGACAGACCCCTTATGACACCGGAGGAAGTGCTGGCACTGAACCCGGAGCCAGGCCTTATTATATACCAGTAATTTTTTGTTTATCAGAAATTATAAATCTAAGCCGGGATTGCTGATGCGGTGATACCCGGCTTTCGAATAAACAGCAGCTGTAAGGACTTACTGTTCTTTAATCTATCATCACTCTATCATCGGAAAATCATTACAAGGAGACCAATAAATGCAAGCACTCCGGAAAGAACAAGTGTAGCCCTTATGCGGTCCGATTTTCTTTTCATTCTGAGGAAGTTGAATATGATTCCCACAGCACTTAGAGCAACCAGCAGAACAAGGAGACCTGCAACAACCGCCAATAAGTTGGAATCCCATGTACCATGAATTGTCCCCATACCGCGGCTGAAACCTTCAAATCTGGGTTTTGCCATTGAAATAAAAAGAAATACCAGAAAAATAAGTAACCAGGATACCCCTGATATAGTATTGATAACTTTTATTACGAAATCAGGGCCTCTTCTTTTATTCTGCATTGCTACCTCCGGTTATTTTTTTGAAAAGATCTATTCTCTCTTTCTGGGAATTTTCACAATAAACTTAACAAAATTCCCCACTTCAGATTCCACATCAATGCTTCCTTTATGCTTTTCGACAATTTTTCTGCATATATAAAGTCCAAGTCCGGAACCTTTAACACCTTCGGTTCCCTTCTGTTTAAGCCTTCCGAATTTGCTGAAAAGTTTATTCTTAATATCATCCTGTGAAATACCCACACCTTCATTGAATACAGAAAAAATAAAATTATCCTCTTCTTCAGCAGCAAATACTTTTATTTCCGTATTTTCACGGCCATACTTTATTGCATTATTCACCAGGTTGGTAACAACAATCCTGAGCAGATTCTCATCACCCTGGATTTTCCCGTCTGCTTTATACTCTGTGACAATAGCCATATTTTTACTGTTGGATGAATATTCCGGTATTGTAATAACAGGTACTACAACATCTTCAATAAAATCAATATTTTTCTCAAAAGCCTCAAAATTATCAAGCTCCATTTTTGAAAGATCAACATAACTGCGGATTATATCTTCAAGATACTGACAATTTCTGATTATTGTATTCAAAATTTCCTTCTGCTTAGGTTCAAGATTACCAAAATATCCCTTTGCAAGGGTCTGGGCAGTTGTCTGCACCACGGAAACCGGACTTTTCAGCTCATGGGATACTATTGCCATTAAATCGAGCATATTGGCATATTTATCCCCACTGGACTGAATTGCATTATTTACAACATCACGGAATTCCTCCGGAGTAAAAGGTTTTGGGATATAATCAAAAGCCCCTGTTTTTAGAGCCTCACGCGCTGTTTCAGCGGTAGCATAGCCGGTAAATATTACAACAGTAACATCTATATTTTTCTCTTTAATAGTACGAAGCACATCCATACCGCTCATACCGGGCATCATCAGGTCTGTTACGACCAGGTCATAATCACCACGATCAAGAACAGCAAGACCTTCCTCACCATTTGTTGCAGTATCAATATGATAGCCGGAATCCCGGAGAATCCTCTGACAGCTCTTTAAGACAATGTCTTCATCATCAATTATCAGCAGTCTTTTCTGTTCACTCATCTATGTTCACCAGATCTTAATATTTTGTAATTTAAAAATTTAATAAATCAGCTTCAGCTGATAATATATCCATATTGGAGCAGTTTATTTATAATTCATTGCAGTATTTTATCAATAAAAAAAAATTACTGATAAAATTTCAGCTGCTATAAAAAAAAATTCTTTGAGGCTGTTTAAAAGAATTTAGACTTTTAAAGCATCCTCAAAGAACAGTTACTAAATAAATATAAAAGAAAAGAGCAATATTGAAAACAATCAGACGTTTTTCCTGATCTTTTCAATCAATTCATCAATATCTATCGGTTTTGTCAGAAAATCATTTATCCCCGGTAAAAAACTGGAATCCTCATTAAGAGAAAACCTGGAATTGGTTACCTGGTCAATGGCTGTAAGCATAATAATCGGAATATCCTTAACCTCTTTATATTTAGAGTGATCCCTTTTACTTCTCACCTGGTATACAGCTTCAAAACCGGCAGTATCTGTTTCCATCATAACATCAAAGACAACCAGGTCAGGTTTCTCAGTAAGGATTTTTTTCAAACCTTCAACCGCACTATAAGCCTCAACAACTTCAAAATCATTAACTTTAAGGGCCTGTGAAAGAGAAACCAGCAGATCCCTGTCATCATCAACTAAGAGTATTTTTTTTGCCATCGGTTATCTCCTTTAATTATTTGAGAAGCTCATAAATAACATTTCTCTCTTCCCAGGCTTTGTTCCTTTCGTAAACATCAATGGGGAACTCCATCTGCTTCATTTCAATTGGAGCAACCTGTTTATCAACAATACCGAGAGCCAGGGCAACACCGTAGATAATCGACTCAGGCCTTGGAGGGCATCCCGGAATATAATAGTCTACAGGGACTACCCCGGCAGCTCCGCCGTTTACATTATAGGTGTCAAACCAGCACCCGCCCCCTGTTGCGCAGGAACCTATTCCAAATACAAGCTTGGGAGATGGAAGAGCTTCGTATGCTTTTTTGACCAGCGGAAGCGTGGGCCTTGTCACAGCTCCGGAAAGAAGCATAACATCAGCATGCCTTGGCGATGCAACAAGCTTCATGCCGAAACGCTCCACATCGTAATAAGGCGTCAATACATTCAGTATTTCTATGTCGCATCCATTACAGGCACCGGTGTTGCAATGATAAATCCATAATGACTTTCCAAATAATTTTTTTGAAAGATTTTCAAACATAACTATTCTCCTATCTTTTCAGGTCTTTTAAAATTTTCTGTCGACTTAAGCATATCTTCATCAAAACGGTCAGTTGTTTTCCTGATAAAAGCCCTGGCTTCAATATTGTCATACCTGTAGCCCTGTATATCCATGCGGTCTATTTTATTCCTTGTTTCCATATCATAACATCTTCCGCACCTTTTGCATGTGAGCATAAAGAGTTCCATGCTTTCATTAAGGTCTTTCCTGTCATCAGTAGCGAGTTCGTATTTATCTGTCATTGTGATAGCATCTTCGGGACATACATCCGCGCATCTCCCGCAATAGGTACACCTTGATCCGTCATAAACCATCTGCCGGATTTCCTGGCATAAATCCCTTACAAGAATTGTTCTGGCCGGGCAATGATTTGCACATCCGCCGCAGCCTATACACTTTTCATGATCCCAGTGAGGAGAACCTCTGAAATTTTCCGGCGTAGGACGCTTTACATAAGGATAATTCAGAGTCACCACACCAGGTTTAATCACCATAAGAACCTGTTTAATTTTACTTGTTAACCACACGGTATTCCTCCTTATCCCTATATTCCATATACCGAAAGTCCCACTGCACCGAGAGACATGACGATCAATACTGCGTAATATCTTATAGCCTGATCTATTCTTAATCTCGGGTTAGTTGAACCTATTAAAGCAATGAACAGAAACACAAATGCGACCCCTATAAGCTGAAGCAGAATATCAAGAGCATAGATCCCTGAATGGAGGAACGGGACAAATACCATTACAAATAAAGCTGCATAAAACATCCGCTTAAGCATTAGTGAATATTTAAAAAGCGCATAGTTAGGCCCGCTGTACTCAACAAATGGTCCTTCAAGAATCTCCTGCTCAGCTTCAGCAATATCAAATGGCTGCTTACCGACAAAGGCCTGTAATGCCATAAGATAAAGCACCATCATAAGGGCTGCAGACCAGGTAAAACCGTTATTCATGACACTGAAAACAGTGGAGTCAATACTGAGGCTCTTCACCTTAACAGCACCAACAAAAAATGTCATGGCAAGAACAGGTTCAACCATAATCATAGTTACCATCTCCCTGCTTGCTCCAACCATTGCAAAGGTATTTTTGCTTGCAAGTGCACCGAGAAGTATGGCCACACCGCCCAGAACAAGAAGATATATAATTGTTATTACATCCGCGTATTGAGTCAGAAAATTCGCCTTATACCCAAGAGGGATAAAGCAGACTACAGAAAGTGCCGCGGCAAAAGCCATCATAGGCGCGAAATTAAAAATCACATTCCCCGCTGTCAGATTCTCCTTCCCGAGAAGTTTAATAATATCATAATAGGGCTGAATAAGAGGCGGCCCCATTCTTGACTGTACCCTCGCTGTAACCTTTCTTACCATCCCTTCAAAAAGGGGCGCCAGCGCGAGAAATATTACCAGATTTATCAACACGTATACTATTTCCATAATCAACCTTCCCTCACTTATTCCTTCGAGAAATCTCTTCAAGTTCCGACTTGCTTAGTATCCCTTTACTGCCCGACTTAATGTTTACAACCTCAACCCTGTCAGTGCATGAAAAACATGGGTCAATACTCCCTACAATAATCGGAAAGTCCGCGAACTGATCATTAAGAAGCATTTCCGGTATCCCCTGAAGATTAGGATATGTGGGAGCACGCACTCTCCATCTGTCAGGACGGTTCTCTTCACCGGTAATTACAAAATGTACCGACTCACCTCTTGGGGCTTCAACTACTGATATACCGTAGTTCAGCGCAGGTATAACTTCATCAAGCTCAGTAAGTATAGGCCCATCAGGCATTTTATCCAGAACCTGCCTTATTATCTTATTAGACTCATATATTTCGAGAAGACGGACAAGCAGAGTACCCCACACATCGCATGTATCAGTTACAGGCACATCAAAATTAACGTCTCTGTATGCGGCATAGGGATGATCTCTTCTTACATCAATATCGATCCCTCTTGCCCTTGCAACCGGCCCAACTAAGCTCCACTTAATGGCGCTCTCCCTTGAAAGATACCCCACACCCTTTGTTCTTTTGTGTATTGCAGAGTCCCCTATTATAGATTTATGTACAACCATGAGATCTTTTTCAACATCATTGATTACCTTGAGAATATCAGCCCTGATATCAGGTGTAATGTCTCTTCTCACTCCCCCCACAATTACCATACCGTAGGTTTTTCTGTTTCCGGTAATCCTTTCACTAAGCCACATAATGTGTTCACGGATTCTCCATGCCTGCATAAATACAGTATCAAATCCGATAAGATGCCCGGCAACACCAAGCCAGAGCAGATGAGAGTGGAGACGCTCAATCTCAAGCATTAGAGTACGGATATAATCGGCCCTTACAGGCACCTTAATATCTCCGGCCATTTCCACTGCCTGGGCATACGCAGTAGCGTGCACGGAACCGCAGATCCCGCAGATCCTTTCAGCAATAAACGGGATTTCATTATAACTTACTTCTGTTTCACAAAGTTTTTCAATACCCCTGTGAGTCATAAATCCCCTGTAATCGCACCCCTTGATTGTCTCACCATCAACATAAACTGCAAAGTGCTCCGGTTCATGCAATGCTGTGTGAAATGGGCCAACCGGGATTATGGAACACCCTTCAGGGCATTCATCAAGCTGGTATGCCACATCCTCAGCAGCAGGGGGTACCAGGTTATAGGGAACCTCTTTTCTCATGGGATAGATCCCTTCAGGCCAGTCATCAGCAAGAATAAGCCTCTTCGGTTTAGGATGACCGGTAAAAGTCATTCCAAGCAGGTCCATAAATTCCCTTTCCGACCATCCGGCTCCCGGAATATCAGGTGTTATTGAATCGAGAACAGGATTATCACCAGGTACTGCTGTTCTCAGCAGTACTATAAAATCATCATTATCAAACCCGAAGGAGTGTATCATCCCTATGTTTCCGTCACGCTGAATATTGTCATGACCTATACCAACAAGGTATCTCCCCCCAAGGTCTATAATTTCATTAGAAATCTCCCTGACCTTTTCCGGTTTAATATCAATAAAAAGCCTTGTGTTCATGGGGGATTCATCACCCAGGACACTTCCGCTATATTTTTCTTTTATCGTTTTTCTAACTTTTTCCAGTAAATTCATAATTAACCTCTAAGCCCTTTTATTGAGATCCATCTATTACTTAACGTTCCCGCCGGTCCACCACAGGAGCTTCTTAAGCGATGAGAACATGCTTCTGTCGCGGTACCTGTTGAGATCGGTAAGCCCGGTATAACCTCCAAGCCATGTTTCAGCCTCTCTTTCTGTTGAACCGCCAGATTTTCTGAAAAACCATGACATGAGAAAAGCCGCAGCAACCACAATAAGAATTACAGCAGGCACCGCTGTTGCAGAGATAATTCCGTCAATCCCCGGAACATTTACAGATATACCATTCATTGTAGTTGAAATATGATCACTGAATTTTACATCATTGAATGATCCGTATATACTCGATCCCTTTGCTTTCTGAAATACCGTAATTATGGCATTAAAATATACAAAGGGTATAAGTCCCTGAATTATACATACCAGCGTAAGCACACCCTTGGGAAGAAGCATGGTAAATGGAGATTCTTTAATCTCTTTCTCTACTGTCCACTCTGTACCGGAAGAAGTAAAAGTCATACCGAAAAACTTAACGTAACATGCCAGTGTAATAGCGCTTGTAAAAAGAGCGATTATACCGAATATTGCCATAAACATTATCTCACTCCCTGCAAGTATAGAGGATGAAATAATTGTCCATTTACTTGCAAATCCGCTAAATGGAGGAACACCGGCAATTGAAAGTGAAGCTATACCCGCTGCAAAAGCAGTAAAAGGCATAATCTTCAGGAGACCGCCAAGTCTGTTAAGATCTTTTGTACCGGTTGCAAAGAGTACACTCCCGCTCACAAGGAATAGAAGACCCTTGAATATGGCGTGGTTAAGCACATGATATAAAGCTCCCACTATTATTAAAAGTGAAAGTATTTTCAAGAATTCGCTTTCACTGTTCATCATAAGAAGAGAAGCACCAAGGGCAAAAACGATATATCCTATCTGTCCTATAGAACTGTATGCAAGGAGTCTTTTTGCGTCACTCTGCTTCATGGACTGAACAGTCCCGATAAACAGGGTAAACACACCGAATGATGCTATAACAACACCCCAGAAGAATCCGTCAGAATAGGAATCACTATCAGGCAGCATCCAGTAAAATGTTCTGACTATACCATAGATCCCTGTTTTAAGCATAACACCGCTTAAAAGGGCACTTATTGGAGATGGAGCAACTGAATGTGCATCAGGGAGCCATAGCTGGCCGAAGGGGAATATACCAGCTTTAAATCCGAAACCGAGAAGCAGCATACCGTAAACAGCATAAAGTGCCGCAGGTGAAGTATAGGCCAGCTTATCGGTAAGCTTATGGAGTGAATCCCCTATTACAGACCCCTCGATAAAAAATGTAGCACCCACAATCATCAGCCAGGCAAGTTCCATAAGTATAAGATACTTATTAGCGCTTTTCACATTCTTCTCTTCTCTGAATTCAAAACGTATCAGGAAGAATGAAGTAATTGTCATAAGCTGCCAGGCAATAGTGAATCCCACAGTTAAATCGTCCACTGTAACCAGTCCTATCATACCCATAATAAATACGGGTAGATTAAAGTAATATCCGCTTAAACTGTACTCAGGATAATGCTCCATATATTCAATAGAATAGAGGGAACTGATTACTGCCATAAAAGCTATTATAGCAATAAAGAATGCGGAAAAGCTGTCCACAAGGAAGTAAATACCAAATGATCCTATGCTGACAAGAGTTGCCCCCTGTGGAGCAGCCTTAAATATTACCGCGTAACTCAGCTGAAGGAGAAAAAAAGCGGAAATTGACACAAATATAAAGTTTATCAGTCCTGCAAGCTTTCTCTTTTTCACTGCTAACAGAGGAGACAAAGCAGCTGAGAGAGCAAGCATGACCATAGCAGTCATTAAGTTTCCGTAAATGTCAGTATTCATTTACAAACTCCTTTATTATCATTTTAATGCATCTATAATTAATTCAATAAGAGCATCGGCACTACCCCTTACTCCGGCGGATAGCTCAGCTCCGAAATCAACATTGTCAACAACCACTCCAAGAAGATAAGTCACCTTCCCATGGTCTTTAAAAATTTTCCCCGACATTTTAAGAGCAAGTTTATGAGTTGAAAGAACACCGTTGAGCCCTTCAAAATCATCTTCAAGTTTTCCAAAGAGTATTGAGCCTGTCTCTGCCCCTGTTTTTACAGCATCAACAACAATAATGTTGTCACAGTCCATTTCGGAAATTTTAAAAACATAGGCTTCTATAACATCCTCAACATTCATTATAGGGACCCTGCCGTTTGCAGCTTTCCTTACAGATTCAACAATGTAAAGGCCAACAGCGTCATCGCTTTTAAGATAGTTCCCCATCCCCACGAGACAGCAGTTCCCTTTTAAAACCTCTCTTATGTCAGAAAGAAGAGTATTCATACTATATCTGCTCACCAAGAGTTTTTATCTGCTTGAAACTGTAAACCGGACCGTCTGTGCATACCAGGGTTCTCCCAATTGAACAGTGCTGGCATTTCCCTATACCGCACTTCATATGCCTTTCAAGAGTAGAAAGAATAGCATCATCCTTCATTCCCCTTTTCATCAGTTCACCTATAACAGAATTAAACATTATGGGAGGACCGCAGACAAAAGCCACGGAGTTCTCCACAGGAACATTTGCCTTTTCAATAAGATAATGGACAAAACCTGTTTCACCTTTCCAGTCAGGCGTAGCCTGATCTACAGTTACATAGCATTCAAACCCCTCTATCTTAAGCCACTCTTCAATATTGTACTGATACATCAGATCAGCCGGTGTTCGTGCTCCAAGAAGAACAATAATCCTGCCAAAATCCTCTCTATGCTGAAGGGCATGGACAATTGAAGACCTTAAAGGTATAAGACCAATTCCACCTGCAACATATATAAGATTCTTCCCTTTTAATTCCTCAAAGGGGAAACCATTGCCGAATGGACCGCGTATCCCAACCTTGTCGCCAACCTCCAGCTTATGGAGAGCGTCAGTAACCTTACCTACCCTTTTTACTGACAGATGGAACCTGTCATTCTCCGGACTTGGCGGGAGGGAAATCGCCGACTCACCCGCGCCGAAAACAGTGAGCATAACAAACTGGCCTGATTTAATTTTAAAATTTTTATCTATATCGGGGTTATCAAACTTAAGATAGAATGTCTTAACATCCTGTATCTCATCCTTGATCTCCACAATCGTTGCAACCTCAGGGATAGTAACTACTTTCTTATCATTTTCACACATAACAGCCACCTACTCAGTAATTTCTCGTCGGATATATGTAACAACATTCGGCAGACCTATATCGCCCGGACATACCCACTGACATCTTCCGCATCCCACACATCCTGGACGAAGATATTTTTTAGACTGTGAATATGAAAGCTTGCAGAAAAACCTTTTATTTCTCCTGTCCTCTACAGGTTTACGGGGATTATGATCACCCGCCATATTTGTATAGCCTTCAAAGGAACATGAGTCCCAGGTTCTTAATCTGTCAGTTGACTTATCGAATCTGTTGTGATCCTCAATGTTGAAACATGAACAGGAGGGACACACAAATGTACAGGCACCGCATTCAAAGCACTGCTTGCCTACATACTCCCAAACATCATCTTTAATAAACCCTGTTGTTATGCGGTTCATAACACGGGAGATCCAGGCCTTATTGTCTGTAGTGAGGTCTTCAAAAAGGGAGATAGATTTATCAACTACATCTTTTTTGATTTTCCTGTATTCATCCCCCGCTTTTGCCAGGCCGAGCTTTTCAATCATTGCAGCACCCTTTTCGCTCCCTGACTCAACAAGGTAGAATTCCCCGGCTTCAGTCAGATTAAGATCATAACCTTCATCCGCATCAGGACCGCTGTCTGTACATACGCAGAAACACTGCTTAAAGGGAACCACGCATGTATTGGTAACAATGAACATTCTCTTTCTATGCTCCAGGTAAACATCGTCTACAAATTCCTGGCCGATAAAAAACCGGTCAAGGCAGATGATACCCGCAAGATCGCAGGGACGCAAACCGAAGAGAGCCTTTTTTGCTTCTGAAAATACAGGCTCAATAACTGCGTTTTTTGTTTCCCTGTCATATTTATACTTCATTATAGATTCAATCTGGGGAAACACAGTTGCCTTGGGAGGGAGCGCGGGAATTTCCGCCATCAGGCTGATGTCCCCTGAACCTTCCACCCTGTCAAAAAATACCTGGCCTGCAGCTTTATCAACAACCGGACCATATAGCTCATATTCTTTTGCCAGTTCATCAGCTATGGTCATTACTTTACTTTTTTCAATAAGATACATCATTACACCCCCTCTATCCTGATTGGAATTATAGCGTCTTCCCCTCTCTGAAGATCCTGTGTATGTTCCATCAGAAATTCCGTAATCATTTCCCGGATAAAATAGGGGATATATGCTGTCCCTTTCTTTACATCCTCAGATATTTTAACATCAACATTCATCGAGCCATGCTGTGAGGAAATTTTAACCGTCCACTTATCCCGCACTTTGAGAGCATCTGCATCAGCTTTACATATCTCCACATATCCGTTAGGATAGAGGAGCAGGGTTGCCCTGTACTCCCTTCTCGGAATATATGTATTCTTCATAATATTATTCTGATGCCAGAAATGCTGCCCCTGCCCTGTAATAAGGAGAATAGGATAATCCGCCTTAGCAGCCGGTACAGAAAACTCTGAAGACACAGGAGCAAAATTATAAACTCCCCCGTTCATTGGAGCATCAAGGCTTTCACACCCGGCAGGGAACCTGTCATTACATGGCCACTGAATTCCGAAATTTTCTTCAAGCTTACTGTAGGTAATTCCTGAATAGGATGGAGTGAGAGATGCAATCTCCTTAAAGACATCCTCAGAAGATGAGTAATCCCATTTCATTGAAGCCTTTGCCGCCATAGATGAATAAAGTTTCCATCCGGGATAAACATTGTTAAATGTATCAACCCTCTTTCTGGAAAGCTGTACCCTTCTTCCGGTATTTGTATAGGTACCGTCATTCTCAATAGAACCTGCCACAGGAATAACAACATCAGCTATATCCATAAATGGATTAAGATATGTGCCGATATAGGCAACAAATTCCAGCCCTTCGATCTCTTTCTTATACCTGATAATACCTTCATCGTGATCAGCAACAACAAGCGCCTTAAGCCCGGATGCTGGATCTCCCAGAAGATTATATATATCTCTACCCGGGACACTGTTAATATCCACACCCCAGGCATCTTTAAATTTATTCACTACAGAAGCGTCATCAATACTCTGGAAACCGGTTAACAGGTCAGGCGCAGCGCCCATATCATAACCGCCCTGAAGGTTTGCAATTCCGGTTAATGGATTCATTCCGCAATTCTCCCCGCCGATTTTCCCTGCCAGGAGAAAAAGGTTATATATAAAACTCACTGTATCCTGATCAAGTCCGGAAATTCCTGTGGACCAGAAAGCCATTGCGGATTCAGATCCGGCAATATCCTTAGCAACAGCAGCAATCGTATTATAGGCTATACCTGTAAGATTCTCCGCTTCTGTTAAATTAAGACTGTTTATAGATTCCAGAAACTCCTTTGAGCCGCTGGTTTTTTTACTCAGCCACTCCATATCATGATGACCTTCCGCAACCAGTGCCTTTGCAAGAGCAGCAAGGAGTACCTTCTTCGATCCGGGGTTAACCTGGAGATGAAGGGTGCTGAGCCTGGCGATCTGGCTTACACGGCTGGATATTGTAACAACCTTAGCCCCGGCCATTTCAGCCTTATGAATTTCACTCCCTATAATGGGGTTCATCTTAGTAACATCTGAACCTACAACCAGGATAAACTTTGCTTTACTGACAGCAGCAATAGAACCGGTCATTCCGGCCATACCTGTCCCCTTGTAAAGAACATCAAGACTCTTCCGGTGACCCGACTCAGAATCAAGAGTAATGTTATTTGTTTTAAATACTGTTCTGGCGAGTTTAGTAAAAAGAAAAATATCTTCGTTTGACGACCTTGGTGATGCAAGAAAGCCGACCTCTTTTGCCGCACCCTCTTTATACTTTGACATCTTTTCAAACATGAAGTCAACAGCCTCATCATAGCTTACTTCTTTTAGCGAGCCGTCAACTCTGATCATGGGACTGCTGATTCTCTGATCTGTCATAAGCAGTTCATGAATATGCCATCCCCTTACGCACAATCTCCCCCGGCTTACAGGATGGTTTCTCATGGAATAAACCCCATGAACTGCCCCGTCTTTTACCTTAAGGAAATTTCCGCACCCGGTACCGCAAAAAGTACATACTCCAGACTTATAATCCATATCCTACCTCTAAGTCAGTATTCTTTACTACCTTCAAGCTGCTTTGGACCGACACATTAATTATCCCGCAGCAGCAAAACTAATGAATATATATAATTACATAGTTTACATAACAGAATAGACATAAATGGAGGCTCATGTAAATAGGGGAAAAATCTTTTTATACTATAGGGGAATTCCCCTATACTTATGAGGTACGATTAATGATCCACTGTACAGCAAACTGAACCAGGTCTGAAGAGGATTCAATACCCAGCTTACTTTTTATCTTTTCACGGTAGTTCTCAACAGTTTTAACGCTGACATGAAGCTTTTCTGCAATATGTTTATTACCATAACCGCGCCCTATGTGCTGAAACACCTCATATTCCCGGTCTGTCAAGGCATCTACAAGTGCGGATGCTTCATCATTTGAAGGCAAGTAAAGCTTGTTAAGGAGTTTATCTTTAATATTATCACTCATATACTGACGCCCTTCAAGTACTGTCCTGATTGCTGTAAGAATAACATAGGGAGGCTCGTTTTTCATTACAAAACCCCTGGCTCCTGCCCTGATCGATCTTTCAGCGTAAATTGATTCCTCGTATATGGAAATAACAATAATAGGGAGAGATGGATACCGTTCCCTGCAGGCTTTTATTAAATCAATCCCCCCTGAACCGCTGAGAGCAATATCAACTGTCATAAGATCGGGAACAATCCTCCCCAGAAAATTAAGGGCTCCTTCAGCAGTACTTGCCTCTCCGCATACCTTAACATCCTTTTCTCTGTCAATAATCTGGGACAATCCCTGACGTACCACAGGATGTGAATCCACAATCAGAACAGATGCCCTGTTTCTCGCAGGTTTACCTTTACCGCTATGTATCTCTCCCGGTGAGACACCAACTGCAACAGGCTCTCCTCCGGTTTTAAATCTGCAGAGGACTAAAGCGCCGCCTGCGGGATTGGAATTTATTTCAACTGACGCTCCTATAAGCCAGGACCTGTATTTAATGAGACTGAGAAATGCCCTGTTCTTTTCCTTATTTATTGTTTCATAATCGAGTCCGTCATCCCTTATCTCAAGACTGCAGATATTATTCTCCCTGCTCAGAGAAAGGACTATATTTTTTGCACCATTATTATCTATTGAATTTTTTACAGAATCATTTATAATATAGTATAAACTTGAGATTTCCAGTTTACCCCGAATTTCGATGGAAGAATCCCAGATAAGATGAATATCAACATCATCCTTTTTCTTTATTTCATCCTTAAGAGTTTCAACTGCGGCCTTTAATCCTCCGGGATTTACCGCAACCGGACTCAGCTCCTTTGCCAGTTCTCTTGTTTTATTCATTGCACCGGAAACAAGAGCCATTATCTCATCAATATCGGTAAGTGCTTCTGTTGAAGTCTCACTTATCTTAAGCTTAAGGAGTTCACCCCTGAAAGAAATACCGGCAAGATGCTGAACAAGCCTGTCATGAAGCTCCTGCCCTATCTTGAACCTTTCAGTTGTATTTGCCTCCATAAAAGCCTTTTCGAGCCGCTTCCTCTCTGTAATATCAATACCTACATAAAACAGGAACTCCACCTCTCCATTAACATTGAGCAGCGGCTTCCCGTGCCACTCAACAATTATCTCATCCCCGTCACAAGTAACAATAGTATACTCCCTCAGGGCACCCTTTTTCTTGGCGACCATCTTTTTGAAATCCTGGCGCTGCATCACCCGGTCTGACTCATGGAAAAGAAGTTCAACATAATCTTTACCCACAACCTCACCAAGGGAATAACCCGCAGCTATGAGGAGTGCCCTGTTCATTGTCAGAATTTTGCCATTTGAATCAATAGCTATATAAAATGCAGGATTAATCTCCTCAAGACTTTTAAGAAAGCTCTTCCCTTTCTGTACAGTGGCTCTGACCTTTTTATCTTCAGTAACATCCCTGGCTGTAATTGAAGCACCTATAATATTTCCCATATTGTCAATTACAGGTAAAACCTTTATAAATAGATTTACTGTTTCACCATTTTTAGTAAGGCCTGTTGTCTCGTAATGTTCAATTTTTTCACCCGATTTCACCCTTTCCATTAAATGCTGAAAAGCATCCGGCTTTGACGGGGGGACCAGAACACTCAGGGAGCACCCCCTCACTTCATCTACAGTGTAGCCGTAAATCCGTTCAGCAGAGCTGTTCCAGCTCACAATCTCCGCGTCAAGGGTTACACCGATGATTGCGTCCTCAGAATTCTCCACAATAGTTTCAAGAAGACGCCGAAGCTGTTTATTAACTTTTTTATCCCTCATATCGTGAAGGATACTTAAAATTGCATACTCATTATTATACTCAACAAGACTGCTCCTCACTTCAACAGGAACCGGCTTCTCTTCTTTGCTTAATATACAGGACTCAAATATCTTTTTTTCAAAAGACTCGCGATTTTCAATAACCGATGTGAGATTATAGAGAAACTCACTGCTAAACAGGGTAACAACAGACATCCCGATGATATCTTCAGCAGCTATTCCAAGAAATTCAAGGCCCCTGCCGTTAACCTCAAGAACATACCCTTCCAGGTCATAGATAATAACCGCATCACTTATGCTGTTAAAAAGGGATCTGTAATTGCTTTCAGTTCTGGTAAGTGTTAAAGTTTTATCAGCAAGAAGATGCTGAAGCTGTTCATTCTTCTCTCTCAGAAGATCTTCAGATTTTTTTATCCGCAGCATCGATTTAACCTGTGCTGCCAGTTCAGTTTCATCTATTGGTTTGGTAAGAAATGCATCAGCACCAGACTCAAAGCCATCTACCCTGTTGCGGGGAGTAGTATCTGCTGCAGTCAGAAGAATAATGGGGATTGAAGAAGTTTCTTTCTTCCCGCGAAGAATACGGCAGGCCTCAATACCGTTAATATCAGGCATTATATAATCTACAATAATCAGATCCGGGAGTAATTTTACTGCTGTATCAATACCCTCACGGGCAGAAGTTGCGGTTATCACCTCAGATTCCGGAGAATAATGACCAAGCAGGGCGCAGAGGGTTGAAAGATTATCCTCCCTGTCATCGATTGCCAGAATCAAAGCCATTTTTCACCTGACCATTTCTTTATTTTTTCCACAAAACTCTCTATTTCAAACGGTTTCGGTATAATATCATCAAATCCGGCTGAGAATAATCTGGATGAGTATTCATGCATATCAAGCGCAGTAAAAGCAATTACAGGAACTTTCCTGCCTGCAAAATAATTCTTTATACTCTTAATTAGTACAAGCCCGCTTATATCAGGGAGATTTATATCAAGGAGGATAATACTGGGCCTCACGGTAGAGAGAACATCAATTCCCTCTTTACCGCTGCAGGCATGAATTATATTAAACATATTATTAAAATCATACTCCATAATCGCTCTGATAGATATGAGATTATCCGGTTCATCATCAATTACAAGCAGAACATATTTCTCATCCCCCTTATCCCTCCGGTCAGGAAAAGAATCATTATCCACGGAAGCATCACTTCCTTTCTCATGCAATTCCTTTTCACCGCAGCTTGAAGTCCTGTCAATTATTTTGAGCATTTCCCTGCCATTCTTCAATATTATTTCCAGATACTTAATCTCATCCGGGCTTAACCTGTCACCTGCTGTTTTAAGAAGAAGAGATGAAAGATTAATTACAGGATTAAGCATGTTTTTAAAATCATGCCTCAGACCGGGGGGAAAAATATTTCCGCTACTATTAATATCCTTCACTCTATTATTAACTCTGCAGTTTTTTTTTCATAAGATAAAGAATATTGAAAAATACGCTTATACCGCCGATAAATCTCTCCTTTGAAACACTATGCGGCATAAGATCTATATCAGCTTTTATATTTTTAATCACAGTATCAAGAGAATTGTGGATCTCAAGGGCCTTCTCTATTCCTATTGCTGCTATGATATGGGGAATTATATTATTAATTGAATGAACATCTGCAAACATTTTCCTGTAATCCTCACGAAGATCTGCAGGTATTTCAGTAATAAGAATTTCTACCACACAGATTCTCACAAGCCTGTAACCTGTCACAACCCCGGCAGAATCTGAATGTGTCAATGATTCAGGATAAAGGGAACAGTAGGTTTCACCAAATTCAACCATAGCATCCGTATTAAATTCAAAGGAGCCCCCTTTCCCGGACAAGGCTTCCCTGAAGTTTTCAGCGTCAATATTCTCTTTAAGTATCTGTGAAATAGATATATCCATGTTACTCCACCGGTAGTTTAATTGTAAAAGTAGTACCTTCGCCCTGCACACTATCAACAGAAATCCTGCCGTTGTGCCCCTCAACAATTCCGTAAATCACAGCAAGCCCGAGTCCTGTCCCTTTCCCCGGCTCCTTTGTTGTAAAGAAAGGATCAAATATCTTACCGATATTTTCTTCAGATATACCCGTTCCCATATCCTGAAATTTAATAATAACCATCCCCTCTTCAGGATCATAACCTGTAGTAATTATCAGGTCGCCCCCTGCAGGCATTGCGTCTGCAGCATTAACAGCAAGATTATTTATTACTGACTTAATCTGGCTTAAATCAGCTGAGATTTCCGGAATTTCAAAAGAGAAATTTTTTATAATATTAATATTCCTGAACGCAAAATGCTTCTCCAGTATAGATATGGCGCTTAAAATTACATGGTTAAGATCAATCACCTGTTTTTCCAGCTTTGTCTCTCTGGCAAAGTCAAGTACCTCCCGGACAATTTTTCTGCACCTCATTGTTTCATCAATAATAACATCAAGATCCTCTTCATATTGACTTCCCTTCAGATCCTCTTTCATCATGCTGCTGTAGGTAAGTATACCGGTGAGAGGATTATTAATTTCGTGAGCAATCCCTGAGGCGAGCCTGCCAAGGGATGCAAGTTTTTCCGATTGAACAATCTGTTTCTGCGTATTCTCCCTTAAAATAAAATCCCTCTCCTGGATTGCATCAATCATACTATTAAAGGCTCTGGCCAGATACCCCATCTCATCATCATGAAATATCTGTATCTTTCTGTTATAGTTCCCTTCACCTATCTCCTTTGATGCATCAACAATTTCGTTAATGGGATGAATAATTCTTTTAACAAGATAAACAGCTATAAAACCGGCAAGCAGAGCAGTAATGATTGTTGTAAAAAGAAAAAAGCTGGTTGTGCTCACCTTTATCCTGTCAAAACGATCCTGGGGTATACCCACATAAAGCATCCCCACAATCTTTTCATCAACATCATGAATGGGCGCGTAACCGGCAAGGTGCCATTTGTTAACTACAAAAGCCCTGTCGAGCCATGTAACCCCCTCAGTAATAACCTTGGTGTAGACCTGGCTTGAAACCTGGGTACCCACAGTACGCTCACCCTTTTGATTATAAACGTTTGTGGAAACCCTTATATCATCAAGAAAAAAAGTGGCTGCACCCAGTTCCCTGGAACTGTCCTTCCCTGTGCGGAAAAGAAGATATTTTATTCTGTCAACTATATCAAACTGATTATTAACAATTTTTGCTCCATATATTACACCCGCAAGTGTGCCGTTAGAAAAAACCGGTATAGCCGTATTCAGAACCAGTGCCCTCTCCTCATATTTCTGATTAATCACCCGCCCCATTGAGGTCGGCACAATCTTAATAACAGCGCCCCGGGCTATATCACTCCCTTCCCTTTTTAATATTTCCGGACTCAGAATTCCGGCACCGGTTGAAAGCTTACCTGTTTCAATAGTTTTTCTTATAGCACTGATCTCCATAACATTATCACGGATAATATTACGGTTATTTACTCTTTTAATAACATTACCTTTATTATCAGTAATAATAATTATATCAGCACCTATCCAGCTCTTCAGCTTGGAAAATTTCCCCATAATAAAAGTCCGGTTTCTCTCTGTAATGGATCTCTGCACATAGTCCAGGGTGGAAATATAATTAAGGGTCATTTCAAGCTGGTATAGACGCTTATTGTATATATACTGGGCAGTCCGCAAATCACTCCGCACAGTTTCGTATGCCTGATTAATAATCTCTCTATTAATAATTCTATACCCGGCTACCAGAGAAGCTGCACCTGTAAATATTACAACAAAGAGAAAACCGAAATAGAGTTTATTTCTGATGCTTGATTTAAATTTTATTTTCATATTATTCTATTTTCACCTTAAGTCAGTTTACAATTAAACAAAATTCTTGACTTATTAGCTAAAGCTTTAAAATTTAATATACATTTGCAATAATACTTGCTATATTATAAGCAGATCTTAGTCAATAAATAAAAGTCAAGGTAAACGAATGGATCGTAAAACATCCCGCCCCATAGAATTCATCGATAAACACACAGAAGATAGAACCAGTACAGACAATAGAATTGCCGAAATTATTGATCATATTAATCTTAAAGTAGCTTCCCTGGAAAGCATGGAGGATGTTGTAAATTTTATCTTTGATAATATTCAGGATATTATTCCTGCAGATAGAATTGCAGTCTCATTCTTTGAAGAGAACGGCAGACGTTTGAGTATCTATCATGTTAAGGCAAATTACGATAAACTCTTCCTTACTAAAGGTTACGGAGCGGATATAAAAGGGAGTTCTCTTGAAAAAGTTTTTTCTGAAGTCACACCCAGGATAATCAATGACCTTGAAGAATACCTGAAAAATCATGCCACAAGCGATTCATCCGCGCTTCTGTTAAAAGAGGGAATAAACTCCAGCATAACCTGCCCCCTCTCTGTTGAAGGGAGGCCTGTGGGGCTCCTCTTCATAAGCTCCAGAGAGAAATGTGTCTATACCAGGGAACACCCTATCCTCCTGATGAAATTACTGGAACGTTTCGGCCAGGCAGTAGAAAAAACATTCAGAATAGAAAAGCTTTCTGAAGCGATAAACTCCTACATGGAGATGCTCAGCTTTGTAAGCCACGAACTTAAAAGTCCCCTTGATTCAATAATATCACTGGGGAGTACCCTCTCCGGCGGATATTTCGGGGAAATGGATGAAAAGCACAGAGACTATGTTTTACGCATGGTAAGCAAAGCAAAATACCTTCGGGAGATGACCGGGGAATACCTGACCCTTTCAAGATTTGAGAGCAACCAGATCGACCTGAATCTGTTAGATATAGATTTTTGTAAAGATATTCTGGAAGAATGCATAGAGATAATATTGCCCCAGATTTTTGAAAAAAATATTAAGCTTAAACGGAACTTCCCGGAGGGGGGCGCATCCCTGAGTTGTGATGCAACACTTGTAAAAGTAGTGGTAAACAATCTTTTAAGCAATGCGGTTAAGTACAGCAATGAGGATGGAATCGTTGAACTGGAAACCACCCTTACAGATAAAGACCTTATATTTTCTGTAAAAAACACAGGACCCGGATTCCCCCCTGAAGCAAAGTCGAAACTATTCCGCAAATTTTCCAGAATAGAAACCGGAGAATTGATGAAGAGAAAAGGTACAGGCGTGGGTCTCTACACAAGCTGGAAAATAATCAATATTCACAACGGCGATATTACTGCTGATTCAAAAGAGGGGGAATGGGCGCTCTTTAAATTCACTATCCCCCGCAGGCAGGAAGAGAAGCCGGAAGAGTAACAAAAACAAAATGAATTCGAGTGATAAAAAAATTAAAATCAGCACAGCAAACCCCCTTAAGCACCGGGGATTTGTCATGTTTACCTCCACAGAAAAAAAGGAGCGAGCCAGCCATGTTTCAAATACATATATATTTGAAACTGATGGAAACTGTTATATTATAGACACCTCCTGCGGCGGCAAAAGAAAAAGGGAGCTGAAAAAATTTCTTGGCAATAAAAAGAATTATACTATTTTATGCACTCACTATCATAATGATCATATAGCAAACAACTGGTTCATTGCAAAAAGAGGAACCGGGATTATTTATCATAAAAACGCAGCATCAAAAATACCCTACCTGCGGACAAACAGCACGGGCCAGATTTTAAAGATGTACAGAGATCTTGACAAAGAGGGATTTCTTACACGCCTCGGTTTTTTCTCTAAAAAATCCGCCAGGTTTCTTTCTGGAAGCAGTTTTGCTTCACGTTTTATCATGCCGCCTCTCCTTTTCATTATCGCTTATAATATTTCGTTCAAAAATACAGGGATAATGCTCCCTGCCCGGAAAAAAATAAAATATCTCGATCCTGCAGAAAAAAAAATAATAAAGCTCAATGAGACAACACTTTCCGGATGGATAATTGATAAAAATTTATATGCATTTGAAACACCCGGGCATACAGATTGTCATATAATTTATTATAAAGCAGATGATAAAACTCTCTTCTGCGGCGATGCTCTGAATTTTCTCAATCCAAATGATATTCAATTCGGGAACATAGAAGAAACATTCAGTTCAATTGACTTTATTATGGAACTGGTAATAAATGAAAAAATTGAAACACTTGCATCGGGGCATTATCACCCTATTGAAGGTAATGATAATGCAGTAAAATATATAAAAGACATAAAAGAAAAACATGAACATGTATACAGTATTATCAGGTCAGAACTTCAAAAATGCGGGATTAATTTATCCTTTAGTGAAATATTTGATATGGCAGGGAATTTAGAAGACCCGGTAATTAAAAAGCTTAAGCGCATCAGTTTTCCTGTATCTACACTTGTTTTTCTCGATGTTTTTGTTTATAAATTAATAACAGAAATAAAAAAAGAATTAATGAATAGTGATACAATGGAGAATAAACTTAAATGCGGAGAAGCAGAGAACATGAACTTAAATCCTTAAAAACCGGAATTCTTTACGGCAACTCCTACGAGAGTATAATAACTATTATATTAGCCTCCCTGATAATATATGCCTTTTCCTATTATGAGCTTAAAGGGAATGAAGCCTGTATTTTCTGGCTTACAGTATGGCTTACATCAGTTTTATCCATCTCAATAATCAGGATAATTACAACTGTCTCATTTACAAAAAGCACGGATAAAGCGGCAAGAGACAGATTCTGGCGTAATATTTTTTATCTTTTCACTGCCCTCTCCGGTTCCGGTTTTGGTATTTCTGTATTGTTTGTTTCTCAGATTGAATCGGTAACCTACCTGGTGTTCATTGTTCTTCTCCTGGGTGCAATATCAGCAGGTTCTGTAAGTACTCTTTCAACAAGTATTACAGCATTTTCTATTTATAACTCTCTGGTGCTTCCGCCATTTTCCATCTTTTTCCTTATGCATGATGACAGTATTTATAAAATGTCAGGATTCGTGATATTATTCTTTTTTGCTATAATTCTTTTAACAACCTATCGACTTACAAGAACACTGGAAAGATCTTTCAGTTTAAAAATAGAAAATGACCAGATTATAGAAAGACTTAGCCAGTCAGAGGAAAAATTTTCCAAATCCTTTTACTCAGGTGTTGCTCCAATGGCACTTCTGAGAATCAGCAATGCAGAATTCATAGATGTTAATAATGCCATGCTGAAACTGCTGCAGTACCACAGAGATGAAATAATAGGTAAAAACCCCTATGACCTTGACCTCTACAGCAATCCCGATGATGTGATTAATATAATTGCTGACACCTCAAAAAAGGGATACATTAAAAACAGGGAAATAACTCTTAAAACAAAAAACGGAACAGTTAAGCACTGCTTTGTTACAATTGGAAATTTCAGACTCCACAGTTCACTCATCGCACTGGTTATGCTGCAGGATTATACTCAAAGACTTGAATATGAAAAAAACCTTAAACTGGAAAAGGAAAAAGCGGAGCAGGCAGCCGCTGCAAAATCAAAATTCCTTGCAACAATGAGCCATGAAATAAGAACACCCATGAACTCAATTATAGGGATGACAAACCTTGCACTCATGTCTGATGACGTAAAAGAAAGAAATGAATACCTTAATGTTGTTAAAGATTCCGCAAATTACCTCCTTACCCTCATCAACGATATTCTTAATATGGCAAAGCTGGAAGCAGGAAAAGTTAAGATTGAGTTTATCGATACCGATATTCATGAAGAACTGAACAAAATATTTAAAACCATGGAACTTATTGCATTGAGTAAAAAACTGGGATACACCCTGTCAATCAGCAGGGATGTACCGCGGTATGTAAAAACTGCTCCTGAAAGATTGCGGCAGATACTCCTTAACCTTATAGGAAATTCAATAAAATTTACACCCCATGGATCTATAGAAATAATTGCGGCAGTCTCCATCGGTTCAGAATACCGGTATGGAGACCCGAAACAGAAATATATTGAATTTGAAGTAAAAGATACAGGGATTGGTATCCCGGAAAACAAGCTAGAGGAGATATTTGAAAGCTTTACCCAGGCCGACAACAGCGTATTCAGAAAATATGGAGGAACAGGACTTGGACTTTCAATTTCCAAGCAGCTTGTCAAAATGATGGAGGGAGATATTAAGGTTGAAAGCAAAGTTGGCGAAGGTACAACATTCAGCTTCATACTCCCCCTTGTTCCAGGGTCTCCCCCTTTATGTGAAGATGAATACACCATAGACTCCGACACCATGACACATAGAGTTCTGATTGCAGAAGACAATATTATGAACCAGAAACTTGTAACAGCATACATGAAAAAACTGGGACTCACCTATACAATTGTGGAGAATGGACTTGATGCAATAAATCAGCTCAAGTCGGAGGACTATACCATTCTGCTCATGGATCTGGAAATGCCGGTTCTCAATGGTGAAGAGGCAATGAAAAGAATCCGCGCAGGTGAAGCGGGTGAAAAATACTCCCATATGCCTATTTATGCCATGAGCGCCTATAGTATAAATGAAATAAAAGAAAAATGTCTGAGAGAAGGTTTTTCAGGCTATATTACGAAACCTGTTGATTTAAAAATGCTTAAGCAGATATTAACAAGCGAAATAAAAAAATGAAAGATAGATTCAATTTTGCTTATAATAACATCCATGCACCCTCGCCATACTTTGCCCTTATAACAATTTCACGCTCTTCATTAAGTTTTGTATAAGAAGAAAGCGCATTCATTTCATTATAAAGGCGTATATCTTCATCCCTGCAGAATAAAATTTCCCGTTTTTTTAATATTTCAATTTTCAGAACATCGGAAGCAGCACGGAAGTCAACAAGATGAACATCTCGTTTTAAAATAACAGAAAGCTCAGCAGAAAAATCATATAATTTGTAAGAATCGATCTTCTTATCTGCAATTACAGCAATATCAATATCACTCTCATCATTGAAAGCACACCCCAGTATTGATCCATACACATATATTACAATCGGGTTAAGTCGACTATTAAAAAAATCAACAATAATATCCCTGTAGATTTCTATGTTCTTCTCTTCTCTCATATTTCATATTTAATCTTAAAACCAGTTTTGTCAATGTAATAACAGAAAATTTCCTGTACTATCCGGGTGCAGCTCCGTTTACTTCAACCGTAATCATAAGCCCGTCAACACCTGTAACAATTACAGAATCTCCTTTATTAATAGGGATTTTCCCGGGCAGAACCTCCGCCCGCCACATTTCACCGCCGATCCTCACATAACCGTATGGTCCAAGATCATCAACAGCTGTTCCCCCCTTGCCTATCATTGCTTCAAGAACATTCTGCGAAGCATTATCATAGGAGCGCCATAGAAAAGGGAACATTGCAATATCTTTTATAAGCCATAAAATTAAAACAGCAACAGCATAGAGAAGTGGGATGTCAAACTTATTAGTAAGCCACCATAGCAGAATAATTATCAGGCCTAATCCGGGGAGCTGGAAGAAAGCGTACCGCACATATACCCTCCCCGGTATTTGAGGAAAAGCTTTTAGTTCATTAAAAATATTTTTCACTTAAAAGAATTTTACCTTTTCAAATTCAAGTTTTACTGTTTCCATATATCTCTCAGTACCATAGTTCCACCCGCCCGACATCTCAACCGGTATAGTATAACCGTCAATCTTTTCAAACCGGGTAAACTTCATCCCGAAAGGGGTGTACATAAACTTATGCTCAGGATTAACATCCCCCCACCTTTGGATAACCACTTCAGAAGGTAGCCCTTCCGATGAAATTTTTATCATCATCTCTGTTTTTTCACCATCAAGTTCTACCGCCACCTTTATGGTATCTTTATCTATAGCTGTCATCAAAGATCCGTACTCAGAGAAAAAAGCTGAAGGTACAAGTATAGATTCAGCCAGGAGCCTCCCGATTGAGGCACGGGCGATGTCTTCACCTTCAAGTTTCACAACAGGGATCAGGCCCCATACTTTAAAATTAACCACACCCATTTTATTATAATAAAAATCGAATCCTTTAATAGAAGAAAGGCCCGAGCCTATGGAGGCTTTCCATACAAATCCCTTTTTTGGGAAAAGAACCTGCTCAGCTTTCAGATCAAGCCAGTTATCCCCAAGCTTGAATCCACCTGTCATGGTAATCTCCGCCGCATGGGCATAACCGGCATCTTTACTAACAGAAGCATTGTAATATTTAATAATAAGGGGGTGACTGAGGTTGAGGCTCTCCCCTGCTCTCTCCCTGTAATCCGGAGAAGAATAAAGTATTTCCCATATGACATCTGCAGTCCTGCTGTCATTCATTGCTCTTAGATAGAAATAACCTGTAACGGAAAAAAATAGAACAAGTATAAACAGAATTAATTTTTTCAGCATTGAGGCCCCCTTAAATATTGAAACCTGTCATCTCTCGATAAAAATCGTTCTTGTGGGATAGGCAAAATCCGCTTCCAGCTTCTTTAAACCCTCCATAAGTTTAATATTAATTTCCTGCTGTTTATCCATATACACAGCATAGTCATTGCTCTGCACATAATAGACTACTTCAAAGTCAAGACTTGAATCCCCGAACTTATGAAAATGGGCACGGTCAAACCTGGTCTCTTCTATATCAACAATAATTTTTTCTACAAGTTCAATTATTTTCTTTATAGTTTTTACAGGGGTCTGATATGTTACACCGAATGCAAAAACAATCCGGCGTTCAGTCATTCGCTTGAAATTTCTAACCCTTGAATTTGTAAGATCCGTATTGGAGAAAATAAGCTGTTCTCCGCTTATACTTTTTATCCTTGTTGTTTTAAGGCCGATATACTCAACATGCCCTTTGTGTTCATCAACAACAATAAAATCACCAATCTCAAAAGGCTTATCGAAAAATATAGTAAAATAATTAAAAACATCACCAAGAATAGCCTGGGACGCAAATGCTATTGCAATACCGCCAATACCGACACCTGCGATAAGTCCCGATATTTTTACACCCATGTTATCAAGAAGAATCAGCAGAGCGATAATCCAGATAATAACCTTAACCATGGTATTAAGAAGGACTACGGTTGTTGTATTACCCTCTCCTGAATTTTTGCCTTTCCAGAAGTTTTCTATAAAAAAGGTAAGAAGTGCCATCACAAACCTGGTTATAAAAAATACCAGCGAAACTATCCAGATCAATTCCACTCCTCTGTTAACCAAAGGATGCATGCTAAGTACTGACAGTCCTGAATAAAAGGCAAAAATATAAAAAACAGGAGCGATGTATTTAATTATATTTTCAAGTAATACATAAGCTATACTCTCCGGATCTGAAAATAATAACTTTTTCTTCCTGTATCGTATTATCACTTTTAAAATTAATATGACAATTAACCAGCCGCTAATTGTTATTAAAAACCTGATGTACTGCTCAAGTGTATTCCCGAATAGTACTGTCTGAAAAAAATCATAATCCATAGCTGCTGCACCCTGAACTTATTATTTAATCTGCGTCCCGATAAAGGCCTTAACACCAGGCACAATATCATCTATCATTTTTTTAATTTTGCTCTCAGTCTCTTCTCTTGAAACTCCCAGTGAGGAAAAATAAAATTTAATCTTCGGCTCAGTTCCTGATGGTCTTACTGTTACCTTTGTTCCATCCTTCAGCTTATACTGAAGTACATTTGCAGCAGGGAGAATATATACACTATCTGCTGAATCAGGGATAGAATCTTCCAGAAAATCAGCAGTGGAAACTACATCAATACCGCCGATGGAAGCCGGCGGCTCCTTCCTGAATTTTTTCATTATGCTGCTGATTATCTCCACACCCGCAAGCCCCGGAGCTTCAAGTGAGACATTAACATCATCATAATATCCGTATTTTGTAAAAATATCTTCAAGATAATCTGATATGGTCAATCCCCGGTTTTTAAGCCAGGCACAACACTCTACAATCTGGAGTACAGCAAGGATTGCATCCTTATCCCTTGCATGGGTACCTGCAAGATAACCGTAACTCTCCTCCCCCCCGAATACATACTGGTAATCACCGTCATTTTCAAAATGACGGATCTTTTCTCCAATATATTTAAATCCGGTTAATACATTAAACACCTTTATACCAAAAGATTCCGCAATCCTGTCCTGAAGATCAGTAGTTACGATTGTTTTAACAACTGCCCCGTTATCGGGGAGAAGCCCCTGCTCCTTTTTCATGGAAAGGATAAAGTATTCAAGAACAGCACCTGTGTGGTTCCCCGATAAAACGTCAAAGTCGCCATTGCTGTTTTTTACAGCTATCCCCATTCTGTCCCCATCCGGATCTGTAGCGATGACTATATCAGCATTACGCCTCATTGCATAATCGATTGAAAGATTCAAAGCCTCTCTCTCTTCCGGATTAGGCTTTTCAAGAGTGGGGAAATTACCGTCCGGTTCCATCTGTTCATCAACATATATTACATCAACATACCCTATTTCCTGGAAAAGCCTGGGAACAACCGCTGTCCCTGAACCATGAAGCGGTGAAAAAACTGTTTTAATACCGCTATTATTTATTTCTTCAATACAGATGGAATGTGCTATAACCTCTTCGATGTATGTCCTGTCTATATATTCATCAATCCATTCAATCATACCGCTTTCGATAAGATCATCAAAAATTCCATTTTCAACATTGGCATAGGATCCGACTTTTCTCACTTCACTGATTATCCCTTCATCATGAGGGGTTATAACCTGCCCCCCGTCGCTCCAGAAAACCTTATAACCGTTATATTCCCTGGGATTATGACTGGCAGTAACGACTATACCGGCAGTACATCCCAGATGCCTTACGGTAAAGCTTAGCTGAGGCACAGGCCTCAATTCCCGGTAAATGTATGCCTTAATACCATTGGCAGCCAGTACTACTGCTGTTTCCACAGCAAATTCAGTAGAATAGTTCCGGGAATCGAAAGCGATGGCAACTGAAGGATTTTCAATACCTGTACTCTTTATATAATTTGCCAGGCCCTGTGTTGCCATTGCCACAACATATTTATTCATTCCGTTTGTACCGTTCCGGATAATCCCCCGAAGCCCCCCTGTACCGAACTCAAGTTCAGCACCGAATCGTTCGTTTAGCTCATTTTCATCATTTTCCGCTACCAGAGCTTCTATCTCATTTATTGTGGAGCCGTCAAAAGGGGGGGCTGTCCACTCTTCAATACGTTTGCGAATTTTTTCAGATAATGCCATATTTATTCCTCCAAAATCTTTTTCTTTAAATGATGGATAAAGTCTATCTCCCCCGGATCTTCACCATTGAGAAGCCCCAGAAAATAAGAAACCCAGTCGCATAAATATACAACATCCAGTAATCGTACTTTACTGTTTTTAAAATCACTCTGAATATTAATTATATCAATTCCCTCTGAAGCAATCAACTCATTAATTATTCCTATCCTTTTTGATATCCTATCATTCATATCCGGATCAATAAAATTAACAACCTTGTATTTTATGCTCCCCTCTTTTACTCTCTGCCATCCCACAATCTCATGATGATTCATTTCAGGATACTCAGCAGACCAGGCATGGACTTTGCTGTTCTCATTCAGCTGAGCTTTAAATCGCCTCCCGGCGCTGTCATTAAGCTCAGATATGGAATAGATAACCGGAGAACACCCTTTTAATGAACCTGCAATACTGAAGGGGAGCCCCTCCTCACTGGAATAGTCATGGGCAAGCTGCTTAATGTTGCTGATAATACTCTTTACATGCTCACCCTGGTCAGGAATAAATCCCAGGTTCTGAAAAATCTTTAATAATGTAAAAAACATGTTATACAATGCAAATCTGGGCTGATACCCCTTTTCAAGCCCGATTACACCAACCCCATGCTGAACCGACAGGGTACCAAGCTTACCCCCGGTCGTCAGTGCAATAATCTGAGCCCCTCTTGAAAAAGCATCATTGAAAGCCCATAGAGCCTCTTCTGTATCACCTGAGTATGAGCATACAATAACAAGGGTTTCCGGGCCGCAGAATTCAGGTACCCTGTATCCCCTGTTTACCATAATTATTTTTTTGAAATCATCCTTAATAAAATTCCTTAAAACATCCCCGCTAATGGCGGAACCGCCTACACCGGTGATTACTACATTTTTCACTGAATCAGCATTTACTCCCGATACATCAACATCCCCTGACCAGGCTGATTCTATCTGCTCATGGGAATTTTTGAGCACTTCAAAAAGATTATCCCTGTCGCGGGAATAAAAATTTTCTGTTCTATTTAGCTTTATCATTATTCAAACCTTATATAAAAATCCTGTTTAGCAGTAAATAATTTCTGTATTAATTCGGAAATAATTCCTGAAAAATATTCTGGTGCCATATTGCTATTTTTAATATCCCCTCCGCCAAAGGTGGCGGGGATATTAAAGCATTTTACCTGGAAGAATAATAAAAAAGGGCTGTTCAAATGAACAGCCCTTTTTATAAAAATTTTTTATAAATAATAATTACATTGCAGAAGCATCTTTATTCTTAAAAGTTGAATACCATGACATCTCTGCTTCAGTAAACCTGTCTGCTATACCGATTTCCGTATAATAATCCATGAGGATCTTCAGATGTTTTATCTCCGCTTCATCTTCAGGAGAATAATCATGCCCTTCCATGAGCACATTATAGTATGAATCCCTCACCCATTCAAAAAATTCAGCTCCCTTTTCAGAAAAAATAAGATAACTGGAAATCATATCGAATTTAATAGTTTCTACTGCTCTTATAAACTCAGCTTCACTTTTTTCTCTAAATATAACTGCCATTTGTGACTGAAAATAATCGCCCCATGTCACGATGTCCGGCTTTACTCCATATTTTTTCTGAAGCTCAATAATAGCCGTATCATCAACAAACTTCAATGTGGCTATTCTATCGATCAGTTCTTTTATATAGATAAGATTTGTCAGTCTTGAAAAGGAGACCTCCCCTTCATTAATAACCGGTATTACAGCCCTATTGATAAGTTCATACATGAGAGATTACCTGCCTTATATAAATCCTTTTATATATAATCGGCAGATAGCGATATTTTTAATGAACTATTTTTTTATACGGGAAACCAGGTTCTCGAAAATTTCAAAAGGGATAGGGGTATCAGGCTGATAATGCCCGATCACTTCATTTTTATCTCCATGATAATCACTGCCGCCGGTAACAATCAGATTGTATCTGCCGGCAAGCTCAAGAAACTTCTTCACTTCAGAAGTTCTGTGCATTGACGAATAGGCTTCAATCCCCTCTACACCCGCGTCAATAAAGCCTCTAAGCATTGATTCAAAAACACCAAAATCCCTGTACTTAATTGAAACAGGGTGAGCTATAACTGCAATACCTCCTGCTCCCTTTATCAGTGAAACAGCCTCGTCAAGTGATATACGCTCTTTTGCCACATATCCCGGTTTACCCTTTACAAGGTATTTCTGAAATACTTCGTTTATATCTCTTGCATAACCGTGCCGGACCAGGGTCCGGGCAACATGGGGTCTACCTGCAGCCCCTCCATTGCTCTCCTGAAGAACATCCTCAACAGGAATATAAATATCATTTCTGGCAAGATCTTCTATAATACGGTATATCCTGGTATCCCTCACCTGCTGAAGATAAAGTGTTTTCTCGCAAAGACTGCTGTATTTATGATTAAAACCAAAACCGAGTAAATGGAAGGAACCATCGGGAAAATCTATGCTGAATTCAATTCCGGATATTAGAGTAATATCTTTTCCTGAGGCGTAATCAACAGCCTCCTCAAGTCCCCCGATTGTATCGTGATCAGTAACTGCCAGCACCCCGACTCCGCAGGTTATGGCATAATCTATAAGACTGGAAGGGGATTTTATCCCATCCGATGCAGTTGTATGACAATGAAGATCTATTTTTTTCATATTGTAATGCTCAACCAGCAATAATAATTGTCCACTATTTATCTTATATTATTTAAGAAACAATTAAAAAAATAATTGCCTTATACGCATAGTAAATACTTATTACATCTTAATAGAAAAAATATCATCCTCTGCTCCCTTCACTCACAATGAGGGATTTAATATAATTTAATTCAAACCCGGATTAATTTTTGGGACATCCCGGATTTTGGGGAAAGTAATAATATTATTTATTTCCAAATCTACCGGAGTCAGCCCCCTGTCCCCCGGAGGAAGCACGTAAAAGAAAAACGTGAGCAGGTTGATGACATAAAGTATAAAATAGTATAAAAAGGATAAAAAAATTATATTATCAGAATGATAATAGATAACTCGTGCCCCCTCCGGGGGACAGGGGGCAAAGCGAATAAGTACTCCCGAGTTAGACAGGTGACAGAATTTATTCTGTATCTCAAAAACCCGGACTAATAATTTTCTAATAAAAAAATAATACAGATAAAGGTATCAGCATGTTTGCAGGAATAGATATTGGCGGAACAAACATTAAAGGTGTACTTGTTAATAAATCAGGAAAACTTCTCAGCTTCAAAGAGGTGGAAACGCCGCGCAGCTCTGAAGAGATTGACAGAAAAATATATTCACTCCTGGAAGTACTGGCTACATCAGCAACAGTATCCAAAATAGATATTTCTGCAATATGTATTGGTGCTGCCGGATCAATTGACAGAACAAAAGGTGTGGTAATCACAAGCCCCAATATCCCTTCATGGAAAGATTACCCCCTTACAAAAAATATTGAAAAGATTACCGGCATAAAAACATTTCTGGAGAATGATGCAACTGTAGCATGCGCTGGCGCATGGTGGCAGGGTAATGGCACAAAGTTCAAAAACTGGATAATGGTTACGCTTGGAACCGGAATCGGCGGGGGCGCTGTAATTGACAATAAAATATACACGGGCCAGAGCGGCAGCTCCATGGAAATAGGACATATGACAATAGAGGTTGATGGAAGAAAATGCTCCTGCGGGAATCATGGGTGCCTGGAACAGTATGCCTCTGCAACGGCCCTTATCAATTTCGTTAAAGAAAATTTAAAAAATTATCCCGATTCATCAATTCATACAAGAGCAGAAAATGAATTACTCAATGCCCGGATTATTTATGAAGAAGCCTTAAAAAAAGATAAACTTGCATTTGCAGCCATGGAGGATATATGCACTTATCTTGGCGTAGGCATAGCAAGCCTTATAAATATATTCAATCCGGAAGCAGTACTTTTTGGCGGCGGCCTTTCACAGGCAGATAAAATACTTATCCCCATGGTTCAGAAAGTGGTAAAAAAGAGAGCCTTAAAAGGCCTTAAGGAGAATGTAAAATATCTGACACTTAAAGATCAGGCAAAAATAGCAGCACTTGGAGCTGCAAAACTGGCAATAGACCGCTTCAATTCAGAGAAGTAATCTCCGGCAGATCAGGTGCAATGCGGATCAGGTTGCCCTCTATTGCACCTGATCCCCCATAACCTGTAAAACAATCCCTCGGTATATTCTATCATAAGCCGCAGAAAGTTTAATTTCAGCCATTAGAAACATTTTCCTTGACTTTTTGCCCCTTTAAAATCTATTGAAATATTGTATAAATATTCTTTAAACTCGTACTGATCCATACATTTGAAAATACTTACAGCAGGATTAATATATTATGGTAGAACAGATTAACACAATCAAAGATAACGCGCTTCAGCTTATTCATTCAGCCCTCAGCACTGAGGAGCTTGAAGAGATAAGGGTTAAAGTACTGGGCCGCAAGGGGGAGCTTACCCTTATACTGAGGACCCTCGGCGACCTCTCGCCTGAAGAGAGGGGTGCTGTAGGGAAAAGATCCAATGAGGTTAAGCAGATAATTGAAGAGGCCATTACAGCAAAAAAAGATGAACTCACTGCTGCAAGTTTTACTGACCTTGCAGAGAAAGAATGGCTTGACGTTACATTAAACCCGCCCCGTTCAATAAGACTCAGGGGTAGAGGATTTCTCCACCCCATATCCCAGATACAGTACGAAATTGAGGATATCTTCACATCCATGGGATTTCAGATACTCGACGGGCCGGAGGCTGAAACAGACTACTATAATTTTGAAGCCCTGAATATACCGAAGCACCACCCTGCCAGAGATATGCAGGATACATTCTGGACAGAAGACGGCAATCTCCTGAGAACCCATACCTCAGCCATACAGGTAAGGGGTATGGAAAAAATGGAACCACCCTTTAAAGTAATCGGCCCGGGACGCGTATTCAGGTATGAGTCTACCGACGCTTCACATGAAAACACATTTTACCAGGTGGAAGGTATGATGGTGGACAGGGATATTTCCGTGTCCAATTTAATTTATGTAATGAAAAAACTATTAAGCGAAATTTTCAAACGGGATGTTCATGTCAGATTAAGACCGGGATACTTCCCCTTTGTTGAACCGGGCTTTGAGCTTGACATAAACTGCTTAATCTGCGGAGGCACAGGATGCAGCGTCTGCAAACAGACAGGATGGGTTGAGCTCCTCCCCTGCGGACTGGTGCACCCCAATGTGCTGAAGCATGGAGGGATTGATCCGGAAAAATGGTCGGGATTTGCCTTCGGACTCGGCCTTAACAGACTTATAATGATGAAATACGGAATCAACGACATTCGCCACTTCCTGAGCGGCGACATCCGGTTTGTAAAACAATTCTAAGGGGAGTAAAAGTATTATGTGGATATCATTGAAAATAATTAACCGCATGGTTGATATAAGCGACATTGCCCCGGAAGAGGTGGCAGACAGGCTCACCATGACCACAGCAGAGATTGAGGGGATTGAATACCTGAACAAAAGTTTTAAAACAATATATGCTGCAAAACTGACAAAAGTGGAACCTCACCCGGACGCGGATAAACTCACACTCTGCGAGGCAGACACAGGATCTGAAAAATTTCAGGTTGTATGCGGAGCCAGCAATCATAAAACAGGGGACATTGTTGCCCTTGCCGCTGTAGGAACAAAAATTTCCGAAGACTTTGAAATTAAAAAAGCGAAAATCCGCGGTGTTGAATCAAGCGGCATGTTCTGCTCCGAAAAAGAACTGGGTATATCCGAGGATCACTCCGGCATTATAATTCTACCCCCCGACACAGTTTTGGGAACCACTCTTGACAAAATATATCCTGAGCAGGTTGACATACTGCTGGAAATAGACAATAAGTCAATTACACACAGGCCCGATTTATGGGGTCACGAGGGGTTTGCCAGAGAGATTGGGGCTCTTTTTAACAGGACGGTAAAAAGTCCTGTGGACAGAACAGTTGAATCTACATTTAAAAATAAAGATAATCTTGAAGTTGAAGTAAAGGATCTTGAATCATCCCCCAGATACAGCGCCCTTGCTGTAAAAGGTATAGAAATTAAGGAATCCCCTGAATGGTTAAAGGGGATGGTTAGATCTATCGGCATGCGTCCCATCAACAATATTGTTGATATAACCAATTATGTAATGGTTGAGCTTGGTGAACCGATGCATGCCTTTGACAAAAAAAAGCTCCGTGGTGATAAAATTTTCGTACGCTACGCGAAAGATGGTGAGACATTAACCACCCTTGATGATAAAACCCATAAGCTCACATCAGAGGATATAGTAATAGCTGACATTGAAGGACCAATTGCCCTTGCCGGAGTAATGGGTGGCGCCAATAGCGAGATTGATGAAAGCACTACAGAAATAGTTCTTGAGGCTGCCTGTTTCAATCCTGTAAATATCAGAAAAACCGCTCACCGTTTCGGGGTCCGCACTGAGGCATCAATGAGATTTGAAAAATCGATCTCCCCTGAAGTAACAACTGATGCTCTTCTAAGATGCTATGAACTGATTAAGGAGGCAATCCCCTCAGCTGAGGCTGCATCTTCCATTGCTGATCATTACCCCGGTAAGATGAATACAGTAACAATTCATACTTCCACAGATTATATACGCAGAAAACTGGGAGAAAATATTGACGACAATAGAATAACCGGAATTATCGAATCATTGAGTTTCAAAATTAAAAAAACCGGCAATGAAATGGAGATAGAAGTCCCCCATTTCCGTGCCACAAAAGATGTCTCAATCGCAGATGACATTGTTGAGGAGGTGGGACGAATTTACGGCTACGATAATATAACCCCATCAGCCCCCCTTGTTCCCTGTGTTCCACCTGCTAAAAACGATTTCCGCTTTTTTGAGCGCAGGATCAAAGACATTCTCACTGAATCATTCAGCATGGTAGAAGTCATGGGTTACTCATTTACCGGTGACCAGATTCTCAATATGCTCGAAATAAATGAAGAGAAGGAGCTGAGACTCCGCAATCCCCTCTCAAGCGAGCAGGACAGATTAAGGAGAAGTCTCATACCTGATATAGTAACCTTTATCCAGTACAACCAGAGGTATTCAGAAAATTTTGATATTTTTGAGCTGGGAAGGGTTTACATAAAAAATGACCGGAAATCACCCGATCTGATTGTTGAAAATACCCGCGCTGCAGGTGCAGTATTCATAAAAAAACCATCCTCCCCGGTTTTTTATGAAGCAAAAAGCATTGCATCCGGTCTGCTTGAGCAGATGAAAGTAAAAAACTTTAAACTGGTTCCGGTTAAAGAGGCGATCCCTCCATACGCACACCCTGGACGCTCCATGCGTATTATTGTTGAAGGGGAAGATGCAGGCCTTATTTTTGAACTTCACCCTGCAATTTCAGAAAAATTTGAAATAAACGGTTCTGCAGCAATATTCGACATTGACCTAAACATGGTTTTTAAAGCTGCGAAACGTGAAATAAAATTCAAAGAGCTGCAGAAATTCCCTGAAGTACCCTTTGAAATTTCAGTACTTACGGAAAAAAATACATACAGCGAAGATATACTTTCGATCATACGCAAAGGCGGCCGGTACATAAAAAGCGCGGAAGTTGTTTCCATTTATGAAGGGGCTCCAATACCTGAAGACAGGAAATCTGTTTCTGTTAAAGTTGTTTTTGCTTCCAGCGAAAAAACCTTAACTCACAATGAAATAGAAGAAACACAAAATAAAATAATTTCCGACCTTAAAAAGGCAGGTTACTCATTACGATAATCAGCTGAAATACTTAAGCTCCAGATAGGACCTCCTTTCAAAGCGGGAGAGTCCCAATCTGGCAGCTGTATCAAAAAGCTCCTTCTCTGCTTCATCACTCATGGCACACTGCTTTTCAATCTCGACAAAATTGCCAAGACCATCAACAAAATCGAGAGTTATCTCCATATCCCCTGATGAATAAACCTCTCTTCTTTTTTTTATCTCCCCGCTCTTAACAAATCCCAATGCAAGCAGAATCTCCGTAACAACATTTACATCCTCAACACCGGTTTCATGCTCAATCCTTGCTTTTGTTTCACTGCTAACTTTTGGTCCCTTATATGTAATTTTAGATTTACCATTAACAAAACGGAGCCTCAACGCCTCATCAGTTAATCCGAAATCACGCTGCGGGTGACTAAAATATATATCCTGCTCTATACGCGTTTCAACAAACTCTGCACCGATAAGTGCAAGCTTATCAACTACTTCATCCGGATTATCACAATAGGCTTTAATTTCAATTTCAAGAATATCTGGACTCATTATCACCTGCTCAGCGGACCGCTTATTGAAAGGCCGTCGGCGCCTATTGAATTTTTATGTCTACCATTGATCTTAATTATGACATTATCCACATTATCAAATTCTGTGGCAGTATAAATAATCTGCTGAAGGCGTTTTATAATAATCTGACCCGGCGCATCCTCTTCAATGGCACCGGAAAAATCGATAACAGCAGTTCTACCCTGTATTACCACACTCCTGACCCGCAGTTTCTCCGGTACTGCATTCAAATATCCTGATGATTTTTCCCTACCCGAAGGCCCGGCTATAAGACTTTCAAGGCTCCTGGCGAGCAGATTAGTATCATCAACTTTTCTTGTAACAGGACTCAGATAGAGCTGCTCAGTATTCTCATTAAGCTTAAGAAAATAAACTTTCACATCAGCAGATTTTTCTTTCCCGGTTATGCCATCTTTTGCCGGAGTTTCCCCTATACCCTTATCTTTTTTATCTTCTGAAACCGGGTCCTCTTTAATTGTTTCAATATCTTTTTTATCAATTACAACCTTACTTTTCTCTTCCGTCTGAAATAGACCGCCATCTTTTTGAATCGATTTGAAAGGAAGATTATCGTAGGAAATATTAATCAGAAAAACAATTACAGTAAGAAGAAAAAGTATAATAAGCATATAGAGTGCCCCTCTGCCGCTCTCCTGCTTTTTCACACTTTTCTTAGGTGCTCCCTTTTTAGCCTTTGCAGTAGTGCCTGCCCCCTTTTTTTTAGGCGGAGACTTTTTATCCTTCTTAACCGATGCCATTGATCACCCTGTATAAATATTAAAAAAAATTTATATTGAATTATAATTCCACCTGAAATATGTTTGCCATATTAATACAAATCGCTTTTTTGCTGCACCATTTTTATCAAAAAAATTATAGTCTATGAGAACTTAATCAAAATCGAATAATTATGATTGTCAATATAAATAATAGAAAAAAATTGAAGCTCCTTATCATAAGCCTGACTTTTATGTTCATTAATGTATTTTCTGCTGAACTGCTGGAAGGTGAACCTCTTATTCTTTCTCATGAAATGAAAGAGGTTAATATTGATAATCACATCAGCTTTTATGAAGATAAAAACGGGTCACTAACAATTGAGGATATAATTCATCTCCCCTCAAACAGTTTTACCAGGGTGTTATTTTAAACATTTCTAAGCACCTATTTTGAGGGTATTTTACAATACTATTTTTCCTTTATAATCAATTTTAGAAATCAATATGTATATATTTCCCTTTGACAATTATATGCTATATTTGCTCACTACTGTCCCATAGAAATTCGAAAAAAATAAAAAAATGCTATTAATTCTCAGCCCCTGTTTTAAGATGGAATCACTGAACGCCAACAAAAACAAGGGTTTTAGGAGAATTAATAGC